>Ga0209231_1000002_pt1 | contig 258868 bp, 242 predicted proteins | sample Deesub45470m_DNA_FD_188086 | JGI IMG/M metagenome (GOLD analysis project Ga0209231, IMG submission 188086) | Deep subsurface microbial communities from North Pacific Ocean - 450_OLKR46/470m Metagenome (SPAdes) (version 2) | ecosystem: Environmental > Terrestrial > Deep subsurface >...
GGTCAAACCGATTCTGAAGAATTGCGCAAAGCCATCCGCGAGGACCTGATCAATCTGGAAGTGCTGTCTCAGGCTGCCGACAAACAGGGGCTGGATAAGCAGGACGACACCAAGCAGCAACTGGAGCTGGCCCGCCAATCCGTGCTTGCGAGCGCCTTCGTACAGGATTTCGTAAAGAACAATCCAGTCGATGAAGCCGTGCTGAAGCAGGATTACGAAACCATGAAATCGCGCGTGGGCGACAAGGAATACAAGGTGTCCCACATCCTCGTTGCAACCGAAGACGAAGCCAAAGCCATCGCCAAGCGCGTGAAGAAGGAATCCTTCGCCAAGGTCGCCAAGCAGAAGTCGAACGATCCGGGCTCCAAGGACAAGGGCGGCGATCTGGGCTTCACCGTACCGAGCAATTTCGTGCAGCCATTCGGCGAAGCCATCCTCATGCTGAAGAAAGGTCAGATCAGCGACCCGGTACAGACCCAGTACGGTTGGCACATCATCAAGCTGGAAGACACCCGCGAACTGAAGGTGCCGACCTTTGAAGAGATGAAGCCGCGTCTGGAGCAGCGTCGCAAACAGGAAGCGGTGCAAAAAGCCATCGCCGATCTGCGCAGCAAAGCGCGTATCGAATAAGGTCTCTGATACGTTGATAAAAAGGACATCCTCGCGATGTCCTTTTTATTTTCGGAGTGGTCCGGCAGTGGACAACACTGGATTCCACGTTGACAGCCTCGGCGCACTCGCCCTAAAGTTCGGCCATAGTCACTTAATGCAAGGAATGCCCACATGTCACGAAGCCTATCCACACTAACCCTTGCTGCAGCATTGACGCTTTGCAGCGGCGTAACCATCGCATCGTCATGCGACCCGAGCGAAACGGATGTCGCGGACACCAGCATCATGCATTACCGCGAATCCAAGTGCGCCAACAAGGTGATGGATCAGGCTGATGAAAAGTTCGAGGAAGGGATAAAGTTGGAACAACGCGGCGAGATGTCGCGCATGTGCAGCAACTTCAACACTGCCTTGATGCAACTCGACAGATATCGTCGCGGAGATTGGCGCGACAATTATTCCCGTATCGCCAAGCGCGTCGATGAAGTGTTCGCCGATCGCCTCGCCCGCTTCGAGAAGACCGTATGTCCGCAGAAGCTCGATCTCTACCGTCACCTGTCGGGTAAAGGTGATGCATGGGCGATGTTCCGTCTGGGAACCAGTTATGCCAAAGGGATCGGCGTGCGACAGAACGATACCGAGGCGCTGAACTGGTTGCAGCAAGCGGCCAACCGCGATTATCCGGAGGCCTATATGGCGCTGGGCATGATGTACAGCGACGGCATGGCTTTCGCCCCGGACTACCGCATCGCCTACACATGGTTCTCCAAGTCGGCTGAATTGAACGATGCCGAAGCACAATTCCAGTTGGGCGGCCTGTACCGCAAAGGCATGGGCGTGGAGAAAAGTCCCAAACAGGCAGTCGAGTGGTACCGCAAGGCGGCAGAACAAGGCCATGAAGGCGCCAAAGCTCGCCTGAAAGAGATGTATCGCGCCAAGGAAGCCAAAGAGCCGTTGTTCGGATACTGAAGCAAGGATGCGATCCACCTTCAGGATCAAACACTTGTACATCACCCGCACGAGGCGTATGCTTTCCGGCATAGATTCACGCAGGGAGTAATGCCATGCCTACCGCATCTTCTCTATCCCTGAGCACTGGCGGCTACGTACAGCAGTTCCGGCAACAGCAAGCGCAACGTACAGCAGACCAGGCAGCTCAAAATGCCCAATCGCTACAGAGTCAGGCACGCTCGGCTCGGTTCGATGCAGCACGTGCGCAACAGAATGCCCGCGAGCTGGAAATAAAGGCCGGACAGGCGCAGTCGGAAGCCAACCGCATCAATGTCAACGTCAGGGCTGCCTCGAACATCGAGACTGCACAGACGAATCTGCAGACCTCTTATGATCGGCTACCGGATCAGATCGCCACAGCCAAGGCCGACACCTATTCCGCACCGAATGTGACTAGCAGTGTCTCCACCGCCAGCATCGGCACCGTCGTCGACACGACCGCCTGAAAACGAAAACGCCGCACAGCGCATGAAGCGTTGTGCGGCGTTTTGTATTGTCTCTTAATTACATCCCGCGCTGCTTGCTCACCAGATCGTAGGCCAACTGGATATCCTTGGCCTGCTCGGTCGCCACCTTGATCATGTCTTCCGGCAAACCCTGCCCCATCAGCTTGTCAGGGTGGTATTTGCTCATCAGCTTGCGGTAAGCGCGCTTCACTTCCGCATCGCTGTTTTCCTTGCTCACGCCCAGCGCCTTGTAGGCATCTTCAAGCGCGGTCTCACTGCTCGCCTGACCGCCCGCAAAGTGCGTCTGGTTCACCACCATATCCAGCAAACGTTTGAACTCTTCCGGCCCGTAGCCCAGATGCCCGGCGATTTCGGTCAATAGTTTCTCTTCTTCCGGGTGGTATTCACCGTCCGCCATCGCCATCACAATCAGATAGACCAGCAGCATCTCTTTCAGGTGATGGGTATGGCCGCATACCGACATGAACTTCCGGCAAGTCGCATACATATCGCCGTCGCCCGACGCGCCCTGCTTGAACAGCGCGATGGCCTGCTGGCGATGCTCTGGCGTCATGCCCAGCTTCTGCATCAACACCTCTGCATGCGCGATCTCCACCTCCGACACGCGCCCGTCCGCCTTGGCCAGCTTGCCCATGGCGATGAACACCGTCTCCAGGAACACCGTCTGCCGCAACGCGGCATGCAAGGGATTGAGCGCGCCCTGACCGAAAGCGCGGATACGGTCGATGACCGCCCCCAGGACCAGACCGAGGAAAGCGCCCACCCAACCAAACAGGAAATAACCGACTGCGATACCGATAAGCTTGAACACGATGACTCCAGAATCTGATTTAACCGGGAAATTGCGCCCGCATTATACCGGCGGCGAGTGGTCTGTTTCATGGCAATACATCGCCCCACTCCCTCAAAAGGGTCATTGACACACGGGTATTGTGCCCATAGAGTTTCGCCCGACTTGCAGATTCGCTGAACTCACACTCCACCGCATGCACGCTGGAGGAAGGTCAACGAGATCCCCGGACAGGAGGCTGGCGCAAGAAAGTATCCCCGCAGAGGGATGAAGCCAGTCGTTGTCCGCATCAAGGGGAATCCAGTGTCTGTAAAGCAGATCGAAATATCCGCCATGCACCTCATGGCTGACGTGAAGCAATTCTGCAAGTACGCCTTTGCGGTGATGCTTGCGGGCATGGCTATCACCCTGTATTTCAGCCTCGATGCAAAAGTCGACGCCGACGAGATCGCGCTTGAACGCTATGCCTCGGATGCCGAAGAGGTGCGCATGCATCTATTGGCTACACTTGCCTCGCACGAACAGGTATTGCTGGGCGCTGCCGCCTTTTTCGACTCCTCCGCCAGCGTGACGCGCGATGAATGGAAGCGCTATACCCACCGCATACAATTGAGCGAACACTTCAAAAGTGTGCAGGGCATAGGTTATGCCCAATGGATACCCCGCAAGCAACTTGCTTCGCACATCGCATCGGTTCGCCGCGAAGGCTTCCCCGACTACGAAGTGTGGCCCAAGCAGGATCATGAGCACTACACCGCCATCGTTTATCTGGAGCCGTTCACCGGACGCAACTTGCGCGCCTTCGGCTACAACATGTATTCCGAACCCACCCGCCGTGCCGCGATGGACCGCGCGCGCGACACGGATGCTGCCGCCCTTTCCGGCAAGGTAAAGCTCGTACAAGAGACCTCGGAGGATGTTCAGGCAGGCACACTCATGTACCTCCCGCTATACCAGAAAGGGATGCCGCACGAAACCGAAGCCCAACGTCGTGCTGCATTGTATGGCTGGATATACAGCCCCTTCCGCATGAAAGACATGATCGAGAATGCCCTCGGTGCAGCCAAGCCCGAGGAGAGCGCCAAGCCTCTTCAACTCAGCATCTATGATGGAAGCGAAGTCAGCGACACCGCCCTGCTCTACACCAACCGCGTCATGAAGGACCACACGGCACAGCCCTTCACCATCCGGCAGAAACTCGAATTCGGCGGCAATGAATGGACGCTACTAAGCGAGCACCATGCCCTGAATGGGGCGGGCCTGGACTACAGCAAGGCCAAGACGATCTTCTTCAGCGGCACGCTGACCAGCATCCTGCTTTACTTCCTGATCACCGCGCTCACCCAGTCGCGCGCGGCTCTGCACAAAGCCAAAGTTGCAGTCTCGGAATTACGCAAGAGCGAAGAGAACCTGCGCGTGCTGGCCAAGAACGAATCCGTGCTGATCTGGCTCGCCGGCCCGGACAAACAATGCACCTACTTCAATCAGGTTTGGCTTGATTTCACCGGCCGCACTATGGCGCAGGAGCTGGGAGAAGGCTGGGCAGAAGGCGTCCACCCCGAAGACCGCGAAGACTGCGTGCACGCCTTCATCCTGGCTTTCGACGCACGCCGTGAATTCACCTTGGAATATCGCTTGCGGCATCACTCCGGCGAATACCGCTGGATCGTCGACCATGGCGTGCCGCGCTACGATAGCAAAGGCGAGTTCCTCGGCTTTATCGGCAGCGGCGTGGACATCAACGACAAGAAGGAATCCGAAGCGCAGCTAGTGCTCTCCATGTTCGCCATGGACAAGGCATTCGATGCCATCTACTGGCTGGATAAAGACGGCCGTATCCGCTACGTAAACAATCAGGGATGCGAGACATTGGGATACAACAAGGAAGAGTTGCTGAGACTCTCCGTTCCGGATCTGGACCCGGACTTCCCTGTGGATCAATGGAAGGCACACTGGAAAGCGCTCAAAAAAGACAAGTCCCAGTTGTTCGAGACCCGTCACCGGCGCAAGGACGGCAGCATCATTCCGGTGGAGGTTTCGGCCAATCATGTCCAATTGGGTGAACTTGAATACAACATCGCTTTTTGCCGCGACATCAGCAAGCGCAAAGAGATCGAACAGGAGATCTATTCCCTCGCATTCTTCGATCCGCTCACCCGTCTTCCCAACCGGCGCATGCTGAGCGACAGGCTCTCGAAGTCGCTCGCCACCAGCAAACGCAACGATGCCTATGGCGCGCTGTTGTTCCTCGATCTGGACAACTTCAAACCCATCAACGACAAATGCGGCCATGAAGTCGGCGACCAATTGCTGATCGAAGTCGCACGACGGCTCACCGGCTCTGTACGCGAGATCGACACGGTCGCGCGCTTCGGCGGTGATGAATTCGTGATCGTGCTCGGCGACCTGTCCAGCAGCCGCGAGGAGATGCAGAAACAAGCTTTCATCGTCGCCGAAAAGATCATCGCCGCGTTGGCGGCCCCCTATCATCTGACCCAGCCCAAGGGCCACGAAATGATCCCCATCGCGCATGAATGCACCAGCAGCATCGGCATCACATTGTTCGATGGCAAGAATGACAATCAGTACGACATCCTGAGTCATGGCGATAGTGCCATGTACAGCGCAAAAGAAGCGGGACGGAACCGGGTCGCCATCTACGTCCCCCCTCAGGACGAAACTTGAATCGGCGAGCCAGATTGACAGCGATTCGACTTCCCCATACATTCCCGCCCGACTTGCAGTTCGTCCAGGGCACATCGCACCGCATGCACGGTGAGAGGCCGCAGACGAGATCCCCGGAACAGGAGGCTGGCGCAAGACATGATTCCCGCACCGACGGGAACAGCCGGCAACTGACTTGTTCGACCAAGGGGAGAAAGACGATGAAGTACCTGTTCACAGTCATCACATTGCTAGTCCTGACATGGCAAGCGAATGCGCTGGACCAATCTGACACCGGCAACTATGCCGTCGTCCATCGCGACGGCCACATCACCGACTTCAGTTTCTTTGTCGCACATAGCGAAGGTCAATGGAGCGTCGAACAACGCCAGCCTGACGGCAGCTGGGCCAGTGCCACCTGCGGCCGCAGCTGCCTGCTCAAAGAGTCGCAGCCAGCCGATCTTGCCCGATTCTTTTCTGAGAACGAACTGCAAGAGACCCGCCCCTCGTGTGTACACAACATGGCATTCGCCTTCTGTCGTCAGGATGCACTGTTCCGCCCCGGCGAAAAAGATTACACCCTCGTCGCGCTGATGATGGCGCAGCCCATCCAGATCCAGCTCAAAAGAATGGAAGTCGGCTGGCGGGATCCGCAAGGCCGCATCCAGCCAGACTCCGATGCCAGAAAAGCACAGAACGGATTCGGCGGCTGGCTGCTCATCACCTCGGATGACGACTGGCGAACAAAATGGGAGACGCAGCCGGATGCCATCCCACACTTCGGCATGACCGAGACCGTTTCCAAGGGTAAGCCCATCTACGCCCTCACCTTCTTCAGCAATCCCAAGCTCGACGAACAAGGCAGTGCCGACATCAGCTGCGACATCGACCTGCGCAAGCCGGACGGCAGCGCCTCCTTCCAGCAGACCGACGCCACCTGTTTCAAAGGCACGCTCAAAGGCCAGCCGAACTACCTCTACCTCTCCGCGCCGGTCATAAAATTCATCGGCGAACAGGACGACCCCTACGGCGCATGGCAAGTCAGCATCACCCTCAAGGACAACGTCGGACACACCAACCTGCCGCTCAAGACTTCGTTTATCCTGCAGTGAACAACTGAAGGGAATATCCGCATGGAAATGAAGAAGATCAACTCCGGCAAACTGCGCGCCATCGGCTACGACACACGCGCCCGCATCCTGCAAGTGCAACTGGACAACGGCGACGCATTGCAATACCTTGGCGTCGGGGATGACCTCTGGCGCAGACTCGCCAGTTCGGGTGCGGCGTGGAGCTTCTTCCGCGACAATATCCAGGAAGAGTTCACCGTAAAGAAGGTATCGGCCTATGCACCCGCAGGCACAAACCCGCTGGATGAACTGTTCGGCCCAAGTGAATAATCACCGAATGCATCGCACCGGCCATATCAATATCAAGAGGAGGAAACCATGAGCCAATCCGACCACGATTCCATCATCCTCAGCGAAGAAGGCGAACACGACGGCAAGACCGTCATTCTCCAACGCTGCCCCAAGCACGGCATCGTGTTCCTGCCCAGCGAAGGCTGCCCGGAATGCGCCAAGGAAAAAGAAGCTGCCGGCTCCTAGTCGAATATCCGATCCACGATCCACAACAACATGACCGAATACAACATCACCGTGGGACTCCCCACGGTAGACGTGCTGCACAAGGGAATAGCCGTCACCATCCGCCGCGAACAGGATGCGGCCGCAACGATCCGCGCCGAATACGCCCCCACCGCCCGCGCCTGTCCACCCTACTGCATACAACCGATGCGCTTGGCTGAAGGCGTAGAAACGTTCGGCGAACTGGAAGTGTTGGATTATCTAAAGCGCATCCACACAGGTGACACGCAGCTCATGGTGATCGACTCGCGCACACCGGACTGGTACGAGAAGGTCACCATCCCCGGCGCAATCAATATCCCCTACGCGCAGAACATGGCCGGCCATGCGACCGACCTGCCCGCAGTGAAAAGAACGCTAGTGGAATTGTTCGGCGTAAAAGAAGACAACGGCAGTTACGACTTCAGCAAAGCACTCACCCTTGCCATATTCTGCAACGGCCCATGGTGCGGACAGACCCCCAACTACATCCGCACCCTGCTCAAGCTCGGCTACCCTTCTGATAGATTGAAGTGGTATCGCGGTGGCATGCAAGACTGGTGCTCGCTCGGGCTCACCACCGCCTGAGCCAAACTCATCCCCACTCGATCTCAACCGAGCCGCAGTTGTCCAACTTCTGCAGACAGGCCGTTTCCGGCGTGTCGCTCAACAGCGTCAGCGCCGCGATGATCGGGTTCTCATGTGACACCACCAGCGCCATCGCCTGCGGATGCCGGGCTGCCGCCTCATCCAGAAAACTTCGCAAGCGCTCCATCTGTTGGGTGAACGACTCGCCCCTGGGCGGTTTGATGTGCAGATAGTCGGGACGCACCAGATCGTTGAACAAATCCACATGCAGCCCATCCATGCCCGAGATGCGCTCGTTCAAACGCGCATCCACCACCGGGTGCAGATCATGGTGGCGCAACAGGATATCCATCGTCTGCTGCGCACGCGGGAACGCCGACACATACGCATGCTTGAACGGCACATCACGCAAACGTTCGGCTGCCGCCTCGGCCTGCCGCCTGCCGCGCGCAGTGAGATTCACGATGCGCATCGGGTCATCGTTGATCTCGTGGCGCACATTGCCTTCGCTCTCGCCATGGCGCACCAACACGACCTTCATCATCGCGCCGCTCACTTCAACGTCAGCAGAAAGATGTTCTCCTGCATCCGCGTCACGCCCCGCGCCTTGAAACGCGGCTCGCGGTCGAGGATGTCCGCCTGTTCAAGCAGACGGATCTCCGCATAGTTGGCGTACAGCGCGCACACCTCCTCCACCGACACCGCGAACGGTGGCCCCGGCATCTCCTGCTGCGGATAATCGAAGGTCACCAGCAACACCTGTGATCCGGCGGGCAGGATTTCCACCAGATGCCGTGCATAGCGTTCGCGCATCTCCGGCGGCAAAGCTACCAGCGAGGCGCGGTCGTACACCGCCCGCACCTGCGTCATGTCTTCCTTGCGCAGATCGAAGAAATCACCGCACAGGATGCGGATGCCCTCCGCCTCGCACTGCTCGAACTTGCCGCGCGTCGCATGCGTCGGCGACTTGCCCTGCTCGGTGAAGAAATCGCGCACCGCGATCGCGCTCAGCTCCACTCCCAGCACGGCATGCCCCTGCGCGCGCAGCCACACCATATCCAGACTCTTGCCGCACAGCGGCACGAACACCTCACCGCCGTACGACGCATGCAGCTCGCTCCAGTAGCGCAACAGATACGGATTCACCTCATCCTGATGGAAGCCGATCTCCGCCCGCTCCCACCGCTCCAGCCAGAATTCCTTCTTCATTTTTACCTCTCTACAGTTTTCCGTTACCAGACCTGATCAGATCACATAGCAAGCGAATCGAATGATCAACTATCGCATGATTCGCATGTAACAACCAACTTGGCATGCAATACTCTGCTCGTGACATTGACAGTCACTACTGCCGCACCTACAGTTCAAAAATTGACGCACCCAATGCGCATCACATGCACAGTCGATCAAGCAAAGGGGCACACTCCGATCGCAGACCACACCTGCCTCTCTCAGCCCAGAATGGACCAAGAAAGGCGCAGGTCAAGTCTGCATGGCAGTCAAACTACAGCGAGGCGATCATGTCAGAAGTTTCATCTTCATCACGAATCAAGCCAAAGAAAGACACCATCCAGTCGCTCAAGCGGTTGCTACTCATCCTGGTCGTAGCCGTATTCTTCAGCGAAGCGCTCGTGATGGAAGTGATGCGACTGCTCCCCCCCATGAACCGGGTCGTCACCACCTTGCTGGATGCCACCCTGCTATCTCTGTTGCTCTTCCCCTTCTTCTACTTCCTGGTCATCAGGCCCTTGATCAGGCGAATCGACGAATCCAAACTGATAGAGGACGATCTGCGCATCGCTGCTGTCGCTTTCGAGATCAAAGACCCCTGCATCATCACCGACACCGATGCCAACATCGTCCGCGCCAACCAGAAATTCCTGACCAAGACCCGCTACAGCATGGAAGAGATCGCCGGAAAGAATCCGCGCATCTTCAAATCCGGCATGCATGACCGACAGTTCTATGAGCAAATGTGGAAGCGAATACAGGAAAACGGTTGCTGGAGCGGCGAGACACGCATCAAGAACAAGGAAGGCCGCATCCTCCACCCGTTCTGGCTCACCATCACCGCCGTCAAGAACGACAAGGGCGATACCACACACTATATCGGTATCTACAACTTCTGACAGATAGCGATGCTGGCAACCTTCCGGTGCAAACATCAATTGACACCGCCAACCCCGCCCCCCCCAACTGTTTACTAATACAATTAATCAGGTCTAACACCAAACAATAAAGGCGACCTTTCAGCCGCCTTTTTTCATTCCCTCTACAACTCCAAACCTACCCACTTCCTCGCACTCTGGAACATACGCAGCCAAGCACCCTTCTCTTGCCACTCTTTGGAATATCTTGAGCGAATGGGGTCGGGTACGAATACTTTCCTGTCGCCCAGCCCGCCACTTGCATCAGACCCCAGCCACCTCCACCCTGTTCCGCCCCTTGCCCTTCGCCGCATAGAGCGCGCTGTCGGCACGGGCGAGCAAGGTGTCCAGCGATTCTCCTGACGCCTCCATCTGGGCCACGCCGAAACTGGCGGTGATCTTGCCGGCTTCCAGCCCGCCAAGTCCGCGGCCACAGAGTTGCAGTCGCAGTTCTTCGCAGAGACCTCGTGCTTCCTCGATATCTGTGTCCGGAAACACCAGCAGGAACTCTTCACCGCCGAAGCGGAAGGCGAGGTCTGAGATGCGCAGCCTGTTCATGATCAGCGCGGCGGCATCGACCAGCACGTGGTCTCCCACCAGGTGCCCGTGGTTATCGTTGATCAGTTTGAAGTGGTCGAGGTCCAGGATGGCAATGGTGAAGGTGCGGTCATGTCTGGTCGCGCTGGCGTATTCCTTCTGCAGGAATTCGTCGAGATAGTGCCGGTTGAACAGACCTGTCAGTTCGTCGTGCGCCGCCATATCCCGCAAGGTGGCGGTCTGATTGGCGATCATCTTCTCCAGACTGAAGGTGGCCCTGCGCAGCGCGAAGAACAGCATGGTCTCGATCAGGATGAATGCGATCACCGCATAGGCGATGTTGAAAGAAAGGTCGCGCTTGAGCTGAAGGATTTCGTCCTCGACATCCATCCAGGCCATGACGGTGCCGACCGGCGCACGCTGCGGGTCTTGACGCCCGAGGTAGTCGCGCAAGGGGAATGCGGTGAATGCCAGATGACGCTCGCCTACCTTTAGCCATACGGTGCCCTTCTGCTCGACCAGTTGCGCGATCTGCGGAATGTTGAGCAGTTCACGCACTTCTGGATGCAGGGTGGCTTCGACGATGTTGCCGTTGAGAGGCGTATTCTCTTTCTTCAGCTTTTCCAGACGGTCCGGGAAATAGGTGTCGCTCAGGTGCGACATCGAGAGCAGCACGGCGAACCTTGCCTGGCTCGGTTTCTCCAGCAGTTCGAGCAGGGTGCGGAACGAGGTACCCGCTTCCAGCACGCCGATGAATCGGCCATCTTCAGCATGGTGACCGTTGAGGAACACCGGCGTGACACCGCGGATGCCGCATATGATGCGTCCACACTCGAAACCTTTGGTCGGGCGCTGATCGCGCAAGGCATGGAAGATGGTATGGCGCACACCTTCGAGGTTGTCGCCGAATCGGTCGGTGGCGTGTACGCGCAGGAACGAGGTTGCGTTGCTACCGAACTGGAAATGCAATTGACGGGTATCGTAGTGGTCGCGCAGTTCCTGCCAGGGGGTGCTGACGAGTTTGAGCAGACGCTCGCGTGCCAGTTTGGCGCGCGGGCCGCCTGCACCGCCACCTTCCTGTTCCGCTGCGAACCTACCTTGGTGGAAGGCCTGCTGGACTTCGGGCATGGAGGCGACAAAGGTGGCCGTCTGCTGCATGCTCAATGCGGTGTTGCCCAGCTCGACTTCGAACAGATTATGCAGATGGGTGGCACGCTGTTCCAGATGACTCTGGAAGCGCGCCTGTTCCGCCCGATAGTTGATCCAGACGAACAATGCATCGCTCACGGCCAGGATCAGGCTCAGCCAAAGGAATACTTTGGCGCGTACCGTCAGATTCGACATCACACTCTCCTCGTACCACTCGTCCGGGCGCGTACACCCGTCTTTTCTTATCGTTCTTTACTGCCTGCTGCTATTTTCAGCCTACCCACTTCCTCGCATTCTGGAACATGCGCAGCCATGCGCCGTTCTCTTGCCACTCTTTCGGATACCAGGAGTTCTGCACGGCGCGGAACACGCGTTCGGGGTGCGGCATCATGATGCTGAAGCGACCGTCGGCGGTGGTGAGGCCGGTGATGCCTTGCGGTGAGCCGTTGGGGTTGAGCGGATAGGTCGTGGTCGGTTTTCCGTAGTGGTCGATGTAACGCAGGGTGACCACTTCCTGTGCGGCGTGCAGGCGCTTGGTGTTGCCAAAGTCGGCGTAGCCTTCGCCGTGTGCGACGACGATAGGCATACGGCTGCCAGCCATGCCATCAAACAGGATGGAGGGCGATTCCTGCACTTCCACCATCACGAAGCGTGCTTCGAACTGCTCGGACTGGTTGCGTGAGAAGTGCGCCCAGTTCTCTGCGCCGGGGATGATCTCGTGCAGGTTGCTCATCATCTGGCAGCCGTTACACACACCCAGTGCGAAAGTGTCGTTGCGATTGAAGAAGGCTTCGAACTCGTCACGCGCACGCGGGTTGAACAGGATGGACTTGGCCCAGCCCTCGCCCGCGCCCAGCACGTCGCCGTAGGAGAAGCCGCCGCAGGCGACCACACCTTTGAACTCTTCCAGCTTCACACGACCGGCGATGATGTCGCTCATGTGTACGTCCACGGCTTGGAATCCGGCACGGTCGAACGCGGCAGCCATCTCGACATGACCGTTCACGCCCTGCTCGCGCAGGATGGCCATCTTGGGACGCGAGGTGAGCAGCGCGGGCGCGATGTTCTCGTTCACGTCGTAGCTCAACTTCACATGCAGGCCGGGGTCTTTGGCATCGAGGATGCGGTCATATTCCTGTTGCGCGCAGGTCGGGTTGTCGCGCAGCTTCTGCATCTGGTATGTCGTCTCGGACCACATACGGCGCAGCACGATGGCGTTCTCTTCGTAGACGGTCTGCTTGTTGCGCATGACGTTGAGCGTGCCGCTGGTGTTGAGGCGTGCCACTTCGTGCACGTTGACTAGACCGGCCTCCTCGCACAACACGAAGATGTCGGCCAGATCGGCGCGGCGCACTTGCACCAGCGCACCCAGTTCTTCGTTGAACAGCACTTCGAGGTCGTCGCCCTTCAGCTCGTCCAGCATCACGTCCAGGCCGACGTGCGAGGCGAAGCTCATCTCGGCCAGCGCGGCAAACATGCCGCCGTCGGAACGGTCGTGATAGGCGAGCAATTTGCCTTCGCGGTTGAAGCGCTGGATCAGGTTGAAGAAGGCTTTCAGCGTATTGGCATCGTCCACGTCCGGCGCGACATCGCCCACTTGTTTGTACACCTGCGCCAAGGCGGAGCCGCCGAGGCGGTTCTGGCCGCAGCCCAGGTCGAACAGCAGCACCACGGTGTCGGTGTCGGCCACCAGTTGCGGGGTGAGTGTCTTGCGCACATCCGGTGTGGGGGCGAAGGCGGAGATGATGAGCGACAGCGGAGCTATCACCTCTTTCTTAACCATAGGGGAGTCTTGGTTACGACTAACCTGCTTCGCAGGTAAGTCTTCACCGAAACCACCTGCTTCTTCGAACCAGGTGGTTTTCATGCTCATGGAATCCTTGCCGACCGGGATGCTGATGCCGAGTTGCGGGCACAGCTCCATGCCGACCGCTTTCACGGTGTCGTACAGTGCGGCGTCTTCGCCATGATGACCGGCGGGGGCCATCCAGTTGGCGGAGAGTTTGATGTCGCCGATCTTGGCGATCTGCGCGGCGGCGATGTTGGTGATGGCTTCGCCGATGGCCATGCGACCGGAGGCTGGTGCATCGATGACGGCGATGGGGGTACGTTCGCCCATGGCGAAGGTCTCACCAGCATAGGTGTTGTATCCGAAGGTGGTGACGGCCACATCGGCCACCGGCACTTGCCACGGGCCGACCATCTGGTCGCGTGCGGTGAAGCCGCCCACGGTACGGTCGCCGATGGAGATGAGGAAGGTCTTGTCTGCCACGGAAGGCAGACGCAGCACACGCTCGGCAGCATCCTTGATGGCGATGCCGCGGGTGTCGAACTTCTTCAGCGCGACTTTTTCGCGCTTCACATCGCGCGTCATCTTGGGCGGCTTGCCCAGCAACACGGAGAGCGGCATGTCGACGGCATTGTTGTCGAACTCGTTGTCGTGCACCACCAGACGGTCTTCATCCACTGCGGTGCCGAGCACGGCGAACGGACAACGTTCGCGTTCGCACATGGCCTGGAACTCTTCCAGACGCTCTGCCGGGATGGCGAGCACGTAACGCTCTTGCGCTTCGTTACTCCAGATCTGCATCGGCGACATGCCGTGTTCCTCGCTCGGCACTTCGCGCAGTTCGAAACGCGCGCCCATGCCGCCGCCGTGCACCAGTTCGGGCAAGGCGTTGGAGATGCCGCCCGCGCCCACGTCGTGGATGCTCAGGATGGGATTGTTCTCGCCCATCTGCCAGCAACGGTCGATGACTTCCTGCGCACGACGCTCCATCTCCGGGTTGCCGCGCTGCACGGAATCGAAGTCCAGATTCTCGGCGTTGGCGCCGGTATCCATGGAAGACGCCGCGCCGCCGCCCAGACCGATCAGCATGCCCGGGCCGCCCAGTTGGATGAGCAATGCGCCCTTGGGCAGATCGGATTTCGCGGTGTGCTTGTCGCTGATGTTACCCACGCCACCGGCCAGCATGATGGGCTTGTGATAGCCGCGCACTTCGCCGTTCACTTTCTCCTCGAAGGTGCGGAAGTAGCCGGTGAGGTTGGGACGGCCGAATTCGTTGTTGAACGCGGCGCCGCCCAGCGGGCCGTCGATCATGATCTGCAAAGGTGAGGCGATGCGGCCCGGCTTGCCGATGGCATCCGCTTCCCAAGGCTGTGCGAAGCCGGGGATGTTGAGGTTGGAAACGGTGAAACCGGTGAGGCCCGCTTTGGGCTTGGAACCGATACCGGTCGCACCTTCGTCACGGATCTCGCCGCCGCTGCCCGTGGCCGCGCCCGCGAACGGGGCGATGGCGGTCGGGTGGTTGTGTGTCTCCACCTTCATCAGGATGTGGGTGAGTTCGCGGCTATATCCATAGCTGCCGTCGGCACGCGGATAGAAGCGCTCGAAATCGCCGCCTTCGATGACGGAACAGTTGTCGGAATAGGCGATCACCGTGCCTTCGGGGTGCAGCTTGTGCGTGTTGCGGATCATGCCGAACAGCGAGATGGCCTGCTTCTCGTCGTCGATGATCCAGTCGGCGTTGAAGATCTTGTGGCGGCAGTGTTCGGAGTTGGCCTGTGCAAACATCATCAGTTCCACGTCGGTCGGGTTGCGCGCCAGCTTGCCGAAGTTCTCCACCAGATAGTCGATCTCGTCCGGCGACAGCGCCAGACCCATGGCCTTGTTCGCGACCTCCAGCGCAGCCTTGCCGCCGCCCAGGATATCCACGCTGGTCAGCGGCTGCGGTGTCCCGTGTTGGAAGATCATCTCTTCGATGCCTTCAATGTCGAACACCACGGACTCGGTCATGCGGTCATGCAACAGCGGCAGCACGGCTTGTTGTTCGGCGGCAGTCAGCGCCTTGCCGCTCTTGCTCTTCAGGTAATACATCACGCCGCGCTCGATGCGCATCACCTGCGGCAGTGCGCAATGGCGGGCGATATCGGTGGCTTTGGATGACCAGGGAGAGATGGTTCCCAGACGCGGCACGATCAGCAGTGTCTGTGTGCCTGCGGCGACTTTTGGGTCTGCAGCATGTTCATCCAAGCTCAACAGGCGTTGCAGAAGCGTTTGTTCTTCTGCGCTGAGTGCTTCAGAAAGCTCTGTGAAGAAGCAGTGTCGAGTGTCTTCGAGGGTGACGCCGCTGCCGGTGGCAGCCAGTGCTGCGCGCAGTTTGTCGAGACGGAATGATGAAAGAGCGGCTTTACCTGTCAAAGTGAGGAACATGGCTTGGATAAACGGCGTTAAAAACAGGCAGCGATTATAATGCAGCCGACTCTCTACGACCCGAGGAAAACCGCATGAAGCTGCCCCGCCCTACCCCGATCACTCAAAAACAGGTCTCTGCCTTCCTGAAACCGCGCCAGAAAGACAGTCATAAGGGCGATTTTGGCCATGTCGCCATCATCGGCGGCGGCGAAGGGATGATCGGTGCGGCCTTTCTGGCGGGGCGTGCCGCGCTGAAGATGGGGGCGGGCGTGGTGCATGTCGGCCTGTTGGCCGACAAGATGCCGCTGGTGGATATGCGCATGCCGGAATTGATGGTGCACCGTGCGCAGGACGCGCTGAAGCTGCCGGGGCTGGACGTGGTCGCTATCGGCAACGGTCTGGGCCGCAGCCTGCCCGCACAGAAACTGTTGTTCGATGCCATCAAGATGGATGTGACGCTGGTGCTGGATGCGGATGCGTTGAACATCCTGTCCGAGCGTCCCGACCTGCGCGGCATGCTGTTCGAACGCAAGCGCCCTACCCTGCTGACCCCGCATCCGGGTGAAGCGGCACGCTTGCTGCATAAGAAGACTGAAGAAGTTCAAGACGCACGCGTCGCGTCGGTGTTGGAGATCGCCAAGCGTTATCACGGCAGCGTGGTGCTAAAAGGTGCAGACAGCCTGATCGCCAGCGCCGACGGCAAAGTATCTGTGAACAAGACCGGCAACCCCGGCATGAGCGCGGCCGGCATGGGCGATGTGCTGAGCGGCATGATCGCCGCTTTCATCGCACAAGGTCTGACGGGCGACGAAGCACTGCTGCTGGCGGTGCATCTGCACGGCGCGGCGGCCGATGCGCTGGCCGAACAGGTCGCCACCATCGGCATGAGCGCCACCGAAGTGACCGAATGGGCGCGCTGGCTGTTGAACCGGATGGCGAAGCGCTGATTGAACTGCGCTTCGTTCTCACCTATAGTGACCGCCATGTTTTCCATTTACTTTCAAGCAGGTGAATCATGACACATACCCGCATCACACTTGATTCCAGCAAACGCGGCGGTCGCCCCTGCATCCGCGATCTGCGCATCAGTGTCTACGATGTGCTGGAGATGCTGGCGGACGGCATGAGCGAGGCGGAGATCATCGAAGACTTCCCCGAGCTTGAGTCCGCCGACATCCGCGCCTGCCTGAGCTTTGCCGCAGACCGCGAACACAAACTCTATACCGTGGCAGTGTGATGAAGCTGCTGCTCGACGAAAATCTGTCGAGACGTATCGTCCCGTTCCTGCAAACAGACTTTCCGGAGTCCACTCAAGTTGCGCTGCTGGGCATGGAAATCGCCAGCGATAGCGACCTCTGGCAATACGCAAAAGACCACGGCGTTGTGATCGTTACCCGCGATTCTGATTTTCAGGAACGCTCGCTCGTTGCGGGCCACCCGCCGCAAGTCATCTGGCTCAAGATCCCCAATCACTCAAAAACTGTCGTGCTCAACACCCTGATCGACCATCGCAGCAACATTGAAGAAGCGCTCATGCAACGCGATCTGGCTTGCATCGAGATCGGCTCGAGCCATTGGGATCGATGACATGGGTGACCCGCTCTACCGCTACATGATGATCATCGTCGCCTGCGCCGCGCTGTTGATCGGCCTGCAGATGCCGAACTTCGTCGATCAATACCAGAAGCGCGTGGATGCACATCTGCGCGAGGTCACCGTCAATCTGCAACCGTTCCAGGTCATCGCCGACAAATATTTCGCGGGCGATATGGACAAGCTGATCGCGCTGCATCGCGGCAGCAGCGAGAAACCGTTCCAGGAAGAAGGCTCGGCCCTCGAACAGATGGTGCAACGCAAGTTACGCTTCGAAGCGGATTTGGCCGCCTTGCAGGCGAGTATGCCGGTCAAGGCCTTCCGAGTGCTGTTCCGCGGCGACCGCGAGATGATCGACGAGACGCTGGGACAGTTCAGTTACAACTTGCCGATGAATCAGGACGCGTTATTCTTTGGCGCGGGCTTCGCTTTCTCTTTTCTGTTGATGCTGGAAGCATTGCTCGCACTGGCACGCCGTTTGACCCGTAGAACCTTAAATCCGCCCCCTTCCGAAATACAGTAATGAGTTATCCCATAGACATCAGCGAAGAAGCGGGCGTCCGCTTCCTTCATTTCGGCTCACTCTGGATCCAGGGCGCGATGCGCATCGCGCGACCGTGGAATCTGGAACTGGAATACACCAAGGAGATGATGGCCAGCCTGTTGCTGCGCGACGGCGTGCGCTTTCCGCGCCGCGTGCTGCTGATCGGTCTGGGCGCGGCTTCCATCACCAAGTTCTTGTACCGCAACTATCCGCTGTCGCAACTGACGGTGGTGGAGATCGAACCCGGCGTGGTGGCGGCAGCGAAGCAGTTCTTCAAGTTGCCGGAAGACCCGCTGCGCTTGAACGTCGTGATCGGTGACGGCGCGCGTTTCGTGGAGGAATACGACAAGCAGTTCGACCTGATCCTGGTGGACGGCTTCGACGAGAATGCTCGCGCGGGTGAACTCGACACTTCTCCCTTCTATGAAAGTTGCTACGCGCGTCTGAACGAGAACGGCATCATGGCGGTGAATCTGCTCGGTCGCACGCGCGGCTACAAAGCCAGTTTCGATCGTATCTCGGAGACCTTCGATGGCCGCGCGCTGGCGTTCCCGTCGTGCGACAGCGGTAACGTCATCGCCTTCGCGGCACGTGGCAAACCGATCAAAATGTCACTGGACGATCTGAAGGACGATGCGGAGAAGATGAAGAACAAGACCGGCTTGAATCTGCTGCCGACCATCACGCGCATCGAACAAGCCCATACCTGCAAAGGTGGCATGCTCACGATTTAATCTCCGCGTCACAGGAAATGTGTAAAATCGCCGTCAGCGACGGGCTTTCAAGCGTAGTCCGGCATACCGAATTTCATTAAAAGGGGAACATCATGGCAACTGCAAAATCTGTAAGCACCACCAAGAAGGCCGCGACTGCGACCAAGAAAACGACTGCTGTGGCCAAGCCTGCTGCAAAGAAAGTCGCTGCTGCCAAACCTGCCGCGAAAAAAGTCGCCGCCCCGAAAGCCGTTGCGAAGAAGCCTGCTACTGCAGCCAAACCAGCAGTGAAGACGGCAGCAAAACCCGCCGCCAAAGCTGCCGCTCCCAAGAAAGTAGCCGCAAAGAAACCCGCTGCGCAATATGTTCCTTCACCGGAACAGCGTTATCGCATGGTGCAGGATGCAGCTTATTTCCTGGCTGAGAAGAACAGTTTTGCCGGTGGCGCGATGGACTATTGGATCGCCGCCGAAGTCCAGATCGAGACGCTGCTGTCCGGCAAGTGATCCTTCAGTCTTGCGGCAAAGTGTTGCCGCATTCGACAACGTAACGCACATACGGCAGGGAGATGTTCTCTGCCGCAATGACGCCTAGCAACTGGTTGGCACGGGTAGGTTCGAGCACGAACTCCACCTGTATCGGCAGGTCTGCGCCCAATTCAAAAAAAGTCTCTTCGTGCAGGCGACCGTGTCGCCCGAAACCCGCAACTGCGCGAAACACGGAGCCACCCGGCGCACCCAGTGCACGTGCCGTTTCCAGCAACCACTCGGACATCGATTTGCTTTGATGCAGTTGTTTCTCGGTCAGGTAGAACTTGAGATAGACATTGCTTTGCATATCACGCTCCCGCATTGAACCATTTGAAAGTCTGTATCCCCAGGATCGTCATCAACAGCGAACCACCGAGGTGTGCCGCGACGATGCCGGACGCCCAGGCATATTGCCCGCGCATCAACAGGGTGACAGTCTCTGCAGAGAAAGTCGAGAAGGTCGTGAGGCCGCCGAGGAAACCGGTGATGATAAGCAAGCGCCACTCTGGTGAGAGACCCGGATGCTGCATGAAGAAGGCGATGGCGACGCCGATCAGATAACCGCCGATGAGGTTGGCCACCAGTGTGCCCGGTGGCAATTCTGCCAGCGACGGGTTCAGCCACATCCCCAGCAACCAGCGCAACCAGGCCCCGCAAGCGGCTCCACATCCAACGGCGAGGAATGCATAGAGCGTCATCGCCGTGGCTGCCTTATGCCGTACCGCCCACGGTGAGTCCGTCGATACGCACGGTCGGTTGTCCCACACCAACCGGCACGCTCTGCCCTTCCTTGCCGCAGGTGCCGACGCCGCTGTCCAGCGCCATGTCGTTGCCGATCATGCTGATGCGGGTCAGCGCGTCCGGACCGTTGCCGATCAATGTCGCGCCCTTCACCGGATAAGTGACTTTGCCGTTTTCGATCATGTAGGCCTCGGTGGTGGAGAACACGAACTTGCCGCTGGTGATATCGACCTGCCCGCCGCCGAAGTTGGCGGCATACAGGCCGTGCTTGACCGAGGCGATGATCTCTTCCGGCGTCTTGTCGCCGTTCATCATCATGGTGTTGGTCATGCGCGGGATGGGCAGATGCGCGAACGATTCGCGGCGGGCGTTGCCGGTGACAGGCACCTTCATCAGGCGCGCGTTCATGCTGTCCTGCAGATAGCCGCGCAGGATGCCGTCCTCGATCAGCACGGTGCGCTGGGTGAGGTTGCCTTCGTCGTCGATATTGAGCGAACCGCGCCGGTCCTTGATGGTGCCGTCGTCCACCACGGTGACGCCTTTGGCAGCCACACGTTTGCCGACACGTCCGGAGAAGGCGGAACTGCCCTTGCGGTTGAAGTCACCTTCCAGTCCGTGGCCCACCGCTTCATGCAGCAGGATGCCGGGCCAGCCGTTGCCGAGCACCACGGTCATGTTGCCTGCCGGGGCCGGACGCGCGTCGAGGTTGACCACGGCCTGATGCACGGCTTCTTTGGCGTAGCGTTGCAGGATCTCTTCGCTGAAGTAGTCGTAACCGAAACGCCCGCCGCCGCCCGCCGAACCCTGTTCGCGTTTGCCGTTACCTTCGACGATGACTTGCAGCGAGAGCCGCACCAGCGGACGGATGTCGGCGCTCATCAAACCGTCGTTGCGCGCCACCAGCACCACTTCGTATTCTCCGGACAGATTGGCCATCACTTGCGTCACACGCGGATCGAGTGCGCGCGCGATACGTTCCAGTCTTTCCAGCAACGCCACCTTGTCGTCGGCGCGCAGCGAAGCGATAGGGTCTTGCGGCAGATAGAGTTCGTGCGCCTTGCTGCGGCGCAGGATGGGCGCGGTCTGGTTGCCGCCCTGACGCGCGATGGCGCGTGTCGCAACGGCGGCCTGTTGCAATGCTTCGAGGGTGATGTCGTCGGAATAGGCGAAGGCGGTCTTGTCGCCACTGACTGCGCGCACGCCCACCCCCTGGTCGATATTGAAGCTGCCGGATTTGACGATGCCCTCTTCCAATGACCAGCTCTCGGCGCGGCTGTACTGGAAATACAGGTCGGCATAGTCGACCTTGTGCGTCAGCATGTTGCCGAACACTTGTTGCAACTGGGCTGCTTTCAGGCCGTGGGCGTCCAGCAGGGTGTGTTCGGCGATCTTGAGGGTGCTGGCGCTCATGTCTTGTCGCAGCAGGTGCAGCTGATCGTGCGATGGGTCAAGGCGGGCAGACTGCTGCGCAGACTCTTCTGGTATGAGGTATTCACATCGGCGATGACCACACCGGAACCGCGCTGCAGTTCATCCATGATGCGGCCCCACGGGTCGACGATCATGCTGTGGCCGTGCGTCTCGCGTCCGCTCACGTGGTAACCGCCCTGTGCGGCGGCGATGACGTAGGACAGGTTCTCGATAGCGCGGGCACGGATCAGCGGTTCCCAGTGCACCTTGCCGGTGGTGGCGGTAAAGGCGGACGGCAACACGATGATGTCCACATCCTTCATGGCGCGGAACAGCTCGGGGAAACGCAGGTCGTAGCAGATAGCCAGCCCGATACGGCCGAACGGGCTGTCGACCACGACGACCTTGTCACCGGCTTCGATAGTCTGTGCTTCGTTGTAGCTTTCGTTGCCCAGCGTCAGGTTGAACAGGTGGATCTTGTCGTAGCGCGAGACCGGCGCGCCGGTCTCGTCATACACCAGCAGACTGTTGCGCACCTTGTTCGGTGTGTTCGACACCAGCGGCAAGGAACCCAGCAGCCATATCTTGTGCTTGCGTGCGGTCTCGCTCATGAACTGCTGGATCGGGCCCTGGCCAGGCTGCTCGCACACTTTGACCTTGTCCTGTTCGTTCATGCCCATGATGGCGAAGAACTCCGGCAGCACCACCAGTTTTGCGCCCTTCCCGGCCGCGTCTGCCACCAGACGCCGCGCTTCGCTCAGGTTGCCTTCGACATTGGGACCGGAAGCCATCTGGATGGCGGCGACCTTGAAAGCGCTCTGCTGCGCGGCGATACGGGCTTGAGTGGAATCAAGAGAGCTCATGTTGTCAGTGCTTTCTGCATACGTTGAAGGAATTCATTGTTGTGTTTCCGGTGCGAGTTCCGTACGGGGCGCACCGATCCGCTCCACCTTTGGATCGGCCCAACTGCCGCTGACATTGTAGTCAAACGAAACCAGCTTATCGAGCGGATCACGCAGGAGTTTGTTTGTAAGCAACACCCCCACCCCAATGGCTGGCCCAGCAGCAAAGGACAGCAGCGAAACGTTATCACCGATGGCCGGCAGGACGCGCACTTTGAGCGCCTGCGTCTCGCGCGCCAGATCGACCTCACCCTGCAGGGTGACCTTGGCGGCGGATCCGGCCATCACGAAGTCATCGGTCTTGAGCAACCCGTTCTCGATGACCGCCCCGCCCTTGATGCTGCTGAACTCGAATCCGGGCGTGAACACATCGGTGAAGTCGAGCGAGATACGCTTGGGGAGCGATTGCAGGCTGAGCACCCCCAGCAATTTTGCCGCGCCCGGATCGACTTGCAGGAAGCGCCCCTTGCCGGTGGTCAATTGCAGAGTGCCATTCAGGCTGGGGATATCCAGCGCGTCCGGCGCACCGCGCCAACGCAGTTCGCTCACCAGCAGGCCGCCACCGCCAGTCAGACTTTCCGGATAGCCGGAGCGCGCCAGGATGCGGCCGGCATCGGCGATCTCGATACGCGCGTTGAGTTCCGTCTCGCCCAGCGCGGGCCGCCAGCGCCCCCCGACGTTCACCACGCCGTCCGGATTGGTCAGGCGCATCGTTTTCAGCACGGCATCGCCTGCGACGTCATCCATCAACATCTCCAGCTTGCCCAATTCCCTTCCTTTCCATGTCAGCCGATCGACAACCAGGTCGATCTCCGGCATGGATATCTCTTCCGCCACTGCAGGCGGTGCATCCTGCGCAAGCTTGGCCACTTCCACATCGGAAGTCTCTCCCAGCATGAGATGCTTCAAGCGCACGTATAGCTTGCCCTCATCCTGCGGTTGCCAGATCAGATCACCGCTCACTTCGCGCGCGTTCAAGCGTGTGCTGATCAGCCCGTTGCGTCCGCTGCCGCGTATGCGCAGCGCATGCAGCGCACTGCCGTACCCTTGCACCGTATCGATGCTCACATCGATCCCGGCGATGTTGGGCAACACGCCTTCGCGATCCGGCAAGGATGACCAGCCGCTCCATCCCTGCAAGGCGAAATACGGCAACTGTCCAGTGATCCAGATGCCGTCCTTCACCGGTGCGTCCGGCACATTACCGAGCAGGATGTTGCCGCGCCTGATGTCCCAGTGCCCTACTTCGTTCTCGGTTCTGGTCAACCCGATCCTGAAGATATCGCCGTAGCGGAAATCCAGTAGGTTGTTGCGCGCATCGATGTCCTTCAACGCGAACTTCAGGGGCCGACGCTGCGCTGCCGTCTTGTCGAAAGGTTGTGGCAGGTTAGAACTCAAACCTTGCAGATCGGAACTGACGCTCACATCCGCCAGCTTGTCCTTCACACTGATCTCGGCCTGCCAGGCGGTCTTGCCATGCAGACGCCACAACAAGGGGTAGCCATAGGTGTCGTACAGGCTATCCGCATCCAATGTCCCGTTCGCCCGCACAAACAGCACACTGCCTTCGTTGCGCAGCGAGACCCGTGCCGGACCGCCGAGTATCTGCGCGGTCAAACCTTCCGCCGCGATGTTTTGCTCGGTGAAGGTCAACCTGCCTTTCGCCTGACGCAGCAGCGGGACACTCCCGCCCAGATTGATCTCATTGCCGTCAACGCGATAGCTGCCTTTTACGCGCGTATGGTCATCTCCGTTCAGCGGGATATCCAGCCGCAGTTTCAGTAGACCGCGACCTTTGGCGTGGAAATCGTCGGTGTATCCGTTCAGGTAGCCGCGCACCGGACTATTGCGGATATAGTCGAGCGCATGTTCAGTGGGACCGGCAGCCTCACCGTCGACTTCCATCACCAGGGATTTGGACAAGGTGTCTGGCAAGGCGACGCGCACGTTCTGCAAGGCCGCGCCCACCGTTTCGGCCTTGGCGGCCCTCACCTCCAGCAAACGTCCTTGTATCAACAACTCCGCACTGGCTTTTTCTATGCGCGGCCAGCCGGGATCGAATTCAATGGCGACGTCTTTCGCTTTGGCAGTCAGGCGGAACAGCCCCTGTTTGCCATCCGGGAACGGAAAGTCGTTCAGGTCACCGCGCACGTGCATCTGGAACGCGTCGGCGATACCGCCCTGCAAGCCGGTCTGCAGCCAGCGGTAGGTCTGGTCGTTGAAGGCATGCATCGGGATATAGCGCGCGGCGTTCTTCACTTCGACGCGTGTCAGGCTGACCGTCAGGTCGGCGATGCCGGGGCCGTCGTTGATCTGATAGCTGCCATACACCGTCCCTTCCGCGTCCGCGTTGGAGACCAGCACTTTGTTCAGTTTGAGATCCCAGCCGTGCTGACTGTTGCGCTGCCAGTCGAGCTGGCCGTAGATGCGGTCGAATGCGAGCGGCTCGGACAGGAAACCCGGGGCCTGCATGCGCAGTTTTCGGCTGTCGACCTTCAGGATGCCGTCGCTGTCGTTGCCATCCACCGTGCCGCTCAAGCCCGAGATAGCCGGAAACTCACCGACTTGCTTCAGTCCGACCTTATCGAAGCGGGCGTGCACCTGATAACGCTGCAACTTTTCAAGGTCACCCTGCCAGCTCAGATGCAGATCCCGTACCTGGCCCTGCGGTGCAAAATCAGCGAGCCTGCGTTTGATGTCCTGCGCCACCGGCAGATAAGCCAGCAAACGATTGATGTCGGCCAACTCCAGTGCGTTCACCTTTATCTCGCCGGAGGCAGAGCGGTAGCCGCTCTTGGCAGTCAGATTCAGCAACAGATCGGTCGGCTGCAAGGTAAAACCATCATGCATGCGCAACGATAGTTTTTCGCTCGACACCTGGAATCCCGCATTCGACTGCAACCAGCCCAAGCGCCCCTGCATACGCTGCAGCATCAGCTCGGGCAAGTCCTCGGACAGGCGCGCATTCACAGCGCGCAGGTCGATGTCAGCATCCAGCTTCACCGGCTTGCCCCCGGATATGCCCAGCCAGAGACGCACACCGCCGCTGCCTTGTTTCATGGCTGCAGGCAAGTCGAACCAGGTACGCCAGGCGCCTACGTCGGTGTGATCCATCCTGGTGTAGACCTCGCCTTCCCAGCTCGTCGAATCGGCAAAGCTGTCGCCGCGCAGATTGGCGCGCAGATCGACAGGCGTGGCCAATACTGACGGCGGTGTGGCATGCAAAGCGAGACGATGCCACCCGCGAACATTCTGGATGACGAGATCGACATTCTCGAAAGCGATGGGCGGCGCGTTGCGCATCTCATCCTGCCAGATGATGCGGCCGTTGCGCACCACGATCAGAGATTGATGCAACAGCCAATCCAGACTATTGGCATCCGAACTCACCCCCCCCTGTCCGCCGGACGAGATGCCCGCCACGAAGCGGTTCCCCTGTGCATCACGTCTCACCAGCAGCTGCGGACTTTCAAGTTCAAGGCTGTGGAAACGCAGTTCGCCGAACAGCAAGGTGGTCCACGCTACCGCGTTCCTCAAAAGCGGGAACTGCAATGCCGTTGCGCCCTGTTCGTCCAGAATGCGCACATCGGACATCAGCAGACGCGGCCGGAATCCGTGCCAGTCCGCTTCGATATGCGCGATGGAGACCTGCCGCCCCACCGCAGAGCTGGCGGCGAGTTCAATGACAGAGTGGTAGCGTTCGATGCCCGGCAACACCCAATAGCGCAGCGTAAGCAGGCCGCCCGCGCCCAGCAGTACGAAAAACAGGAAAAGCAGACGTGAAATCCTCCATGTACCGATCGCGGTAAAACGGAGTACGTGTTTTAGCATCGCGCGGCGACGCGCAGGATTTCGCGACGAGATGAGAAGCTGTGGGACATGAAGGCTATAATGCGATGCAGAATGTACGGCGTTTATTTTAACCGAAACCAGCCATGAACAATCCCGAACCTAGCAACGATTTCGAACAACTCGTCCGCCATGCCAGCCAGTGCAGCCACTATTTTTCCAGATTACTGGAAGCGGAGCCAGGCTGGCTGGAAACCTTGCGCGGCGACTATCGCTCGCCTGCCGATGCGGATCTGATCCGGCGCTGGCTGGATGAACTGCCCGCCGGCGACGAAGCGCAGCTTTCGCGCGCGCTGCGCTCGCTGCGCAAACGCGTGATGCTGCATCTGATATTGCGCGATCTGGGCGGCTTGTGCGGCCTGGAAGAGGTGATGGGCGCCATGACTGCACTGGCCGAACTGGCCGTGCAACGCGCCCAGACACTGATGATGGAAAGCTTGGGCGCCCAATTCGGCCAACCGGTCGGCGCGGAAAGCGGTGCGCCGCAGCAGATGCTGGTGATCGGCATGGGCAAATTGGGCGGCGGCGAGCTGAATGTCTCGTCCGACATCGACCTCATCTTCGTCTACCCGGAAGAGGGCGAGACGAACGGTGCCCGCACCCTTTCCAACCACGAGTTCTTCAGCCGGCTGGGACGCAAGGTGATCGCGCTGGTGAACGACCTCACCGCCGACGGTTATGTGTTCCGCGTCGATATGCGGCTGCGCCCCTACGGCGACAGCGGCCCGCTGGCGATGAGCTTCGCCGCACTGGAGGAATATCTGGTGGCACAGGGGCGCGAGTGGGAACGTTATGCCTGGATCAAGGCGCGCGTCATATCGCCCTCCGGCGACACACGCATCGCCGAACTGGAACAATTGGCGCAGCCTTTCGTGTTCCGCAAATATCTGGATTTCGGCGCTTTCGATTCCATGCGCAAACTGCATGCGCAGATACGCGCCGAAGTCGTGCGCCGCGACCGGCAGGACAATATCAAACTCGGTTCCGGCGGCATACGCGAGATCGAATTCATCGCGCAGGTGTTCCAGTTGATACGCGGCGGGCGGGACGCGCGGCTGCGCATCAAACCGACCCGCAACGTATTGCGGCTGCTCGCACAGGAAGGCGAGCTACAGGCGGATGTGGTGCAACGCCTGGATGATAGCTATGTGTTCCTGCGCAATCTGGAACACCGTTTGCAATATCTGGACGACCAGCAGACACAGATGCTACCGGAAGGCGAGGAGCAAAGAGCCATCATCGCGCGCGCCATGGGCTTTGCCGACTATGCGGCACTGCTTGACGAATTGGACCCGTTGCGCGAATTCGTCAGCGCGCAGTTCGAGGCAGTGTTCGGCAGCAAGCAGGGAGAGAGCGACGACAATGTTTGGCAAGCGAACGGTGATCGCGATTTGTTGGCGGTACAGCTCGGCACTGCCGGATATTCGGACACGACCGAACTCGCAGACATCCTGATACAGATGCGCAGCAGCAGTCGCTACCGGCAATTGCCGGAGATCAGCCGGCAACGCATGGACAGTCTGGTGCCGCGATTCATCAAGTTGTGTGCAGCCGAAAAGAATGCGGATGACGCATTGCATCGTGCGCTCAATCTGCTCGAAGCCATCGCCCGCCGCGCGGCATATCTGGCCTTTCTTGCAGAATATCCGCAGGCGTTGCCGCGACTGATGCGCATCCTGGGTGCCAGCGCCTGGGCCGGCGAATATCTGGCACAGCATCCTATCCTGCTGGATGAATTGCTGGACACGCGTGAGCTGTATGAGGCCCCTGACTGGATCGCGCTGGACACCCAGTTGCGGCAACAACTCGAAGCACACCACGGCGACACTGAACGCGAGATGGATGTATTGCGACAGTTCCGGCAGGTGCAGACCTTCCACCTGCTGGCGATGGATCTGCAGGGCGTGTTGCCGCTGGAAAAACTGAGCGACCACATGAGCGACTTGGCCGACCTGATCCTGCGTCATGTGCTGCGTCTTTGCTGGCGCGATGCACGCAAGAAGCACGTCGAGCAGCCCAGATTCGCGGTGATCGCTTACGGCAAACTGGGCGGCAAGGAGCTGGGATATTCCTCGGACCTCGATCTGGTATTCCTGTACGAGGATGACGATGCAGATGCCGGACAGATCTATGCTCGACTGGGACAACGCATCAACACGCTGATCTCCAGCTACACCGCCGCCGGACGCCTGTACGAGGTGGATCTGCGCCTGCGTCCGAACGGCGACAGCGGCCTGCTGGTCAGCTCGACCGAAGCCTTCGAATCCTACCAGCGGGAGCATGCCTGGGTGTGGGAACACCAGGCGCTGACACGGGCACGTTTCTGTGCCGGTGATCCGGCTGTGGGCGCAAGATTCGACCAGATACGCCAGTCGATACTGTGTATGCCGCGCGACGTAGAAAAGTTGAAGCTGGATGTCAAAGAGATGCGGCAGAAGATGCACGACGGACATCCTAATCCGACAGAGTTGTTCGACATCAAGCACGACAGTGGCGGCATGGTGGATATCGAGTTCATGGTGCAGTTCATCGTGCTGGCTTATGCATCCCGCTATCCGCAATTGACAATGAACATCGGCAATCTGGCCTTGCTGCAGACTGCGGCCGAACTGAAGCTAATCGATCAGGACCTCAGTAGCGCCTTGCAATCACACTACCGGGAATTACGCAGGCTGCAGCATCAGATGCGGCTGAACAAGACCCCTGCCCGCATAGAACCGGGCGAACTGGATACCGCTGCGGTCAAGACCTTGTGGAAGACGCTGCTTGGCTAGTGGTCAGGCGACGGCGGGTGCTCCGCCCTGCGCTGGCAATTGATAGATGTTGTTCGTGCCGGTGTCATTTTTACCATCCACCCGACCGGTCAGTCGATAGGACGTCATCTCGCCTTTGCCTTTGACATTCAGCACGTTCGGCGGCTCGAACAGATATTCGTGACGAAGACGGTTGAAGGTCAGACGGTCGGTCAGGATATGGCCTGATTTGGCATCGTCCGTGAGGCGGCTGGCGATGTTCACGGTGTCGCCCCACAGGTCGTAGATGAAACGCTTGGTGCCGATCACACCCGCCACCACCGGACCGGTCGCGATACCGATGTGCACCCCCAGATTGCGCTTGGCAGCCAAGGGATGCTTGTTGACGAATTCGATCATATCCATGCCCATGTTCACCACATCGGCCGCGTAGTCCGGACGCTCGCGTGTCAGCCCTCCCACCACCATGTAGGCATCGCCGATGGTCTTGATCTTTTCCAGCCCGTACTTCTCCGACAGTTCGTCGAAACCGGAGAACACCGTATTGAGCAGACCGACCATCTGCTCGGGTGACATCTGCTCGGTGAGCTGGGTGAAGTTGACCAGATCGGCGAACATCACCGTCACGTCCGCGTAACCATCCGCGATCAGCCCCTCATTGCTCTTCAGGCGCTCGGCGATATTGGAAGGCAGCACGTTGAACAGCACGCGCTCGGATTTTTTCTGCTCCTCGGCCAGCAAGGCATGTTGTTCATCCAACTGATGCTTGATCTTTTCCGTCTCGATCACGAAATAGCGCACCAGAAAATACAGGATGGCGGACATCGCGGCGAAGTTGAGCGCGAAGAAGAATCCGATGGTGTTGAGCGGGATGCCTGTGGTGCTGCCGGTACCCAGATAGAAATCGAAGAAGCCGGAAACGCCGGTCAGCACCATGTAGGCGACGAACCACGGCACCGATTCCTTCCAGCTGGAAACCACCAGCGCGCCAATGGGTGCCAGCAAGGCCCACAATGCCACGCCACTGGAAGTGATGGAGCTGCCGATACTCCACTGCATGACGAAAGGTGCGAACAGAAACAGGTTCAACTGCACGAAACGCAACACTTCGAAGTTGCGCGTCTTCATGTAGTAGACCAGCGAACCGACCGAAATGACCTGATAGACCAAAGGCACGTTGCTGGAGAAATTCAGGCCCATCATCCAATAGATAGCCAGCCAGAACATGACGGCGAAGGTCATGAATGCTGCGGCAAAGATGAGCAGGCTCTTGCGAAGCTTGTCTTCCTGCGTATCGAGAATCTCTGGGTCTATCTGTTGCGTATCGATGTGCTGCACCATGCGCCCCCCGGCCATACCAGACTGAATACTCGCGATATTACCTTATGCCCCGCTAAAGAGATATGCCCCAAATACGGGATAAGGCGTTCTCGCAGCTTCATAATCGCCATGGAAACAGCTAGAATCTCACCCCCGAATTCAAACCCAACGCTTTCAAGGAAATCACCATGTCCATGTCCGACCGCGACGGCTTCATCTGGCACGACGGCAAGCTCGTCCCCTGGCGCGATGCCACTACCCATGTCCTGACCCATACTTTGCACTACGGTATGGGCGTTTTCGAGGGCGTGCGCGCATACAAGACGACACAGGGCACGGCGATCTTCCGTCTGCAGGAGCATACCGACCGTCTGTTCAACTCGGCCTACATCTTCAAGATGAAGATGCCGTTCGATAAGGAGACATTGATCGAAGCACAAAAGGAGGTGGTGCGCGCCAACAAACTGGAATCGTGCTACATCCGCCCCATCGTGTTCTACGGCTCCGAAGCCATGGGCATCGCGGCAACCAAGGTCAGCACCCATGTCGCCATCGCCGCCTGGCCGTGGGGCGCCTACCTCGGCGAGGAAGGCATGACCAAGGGCATCCGCGTCAAAACTTCCAGCTTCACCCGCCATCATGTGAACGTGAACATGTGCCGCTCCAAATCGGTCGGCACTTATACCAATTCCATCCTGGCGCATCAGGAAGTGGCCAATGACGGCTACGACGAAGCGCTGCTGCTCGACGTGGACGGTTACGTGGCCGAAGGTGCGGGCGAGAACATCTTCATCGTGAAGAAGGGCAAACTGTACACGCCCGACCTGACCTCTTGCCTGGAAGGTATCACCCGCGATTCCATCATCACGCTGGCCAAGGACATGGGGCTGGAACTGATCGAGAAGCGCATCACGCGCGACGAGGTGTATTGCGCCGAGGAGGCCTTCTTCACCGGCACCGCCGCCGAAGTGACGCCGATCCGCGAACTGGATACGCGCACCATCGGTAGCGGCAGCCGCGGCCCGGTGACCACCAAGCTGCAAGCGGCGTTCTTCGACATCGTTGCGGGCAAGAACGACAAATACGCCGAATGGCTGGCGCACGTATAACAACCCCAGGGGGAAGCATGTCCAACGATCAAATCTCGCAACGTTATGTCGAAGTCACGGCAGAAGCGTTGCCGCTGTTCTGCCCGACACCTTCGGTGAGCTTGTGGAGTGCCCACCCGCGCGTCGCTATTCCGGTCGAGAAGCTGGGCGAAGCGGTCTGTCCGTACTGCGGCACCCACTACAAGTTCAAGGGCGAGTTGCCCAGCGGTCATCACTGAGAACTGCCGGATGAACAAGATCCTCGTCGTCGCACCCAGCTGGGTAGGCGACTGTGTTCTGATGCAGCCCATGCTGCAGCGACTTTCGCAGCGTCACCCCGGCGTGCAGATCGACGTGCTGGCGCCGCCGTGGACGGAGAAGTTGCTGCGCCAGATACCCGAAGTCGGCGAGGTCATCATCAATCCCTTCCCGCATGGCGCATTGCAATTCGGCGCGCGCCGCGCACTGGGCAAACGACTGCGCGAGAACGGCTACGATCAGGCCATCTTGCTGCCCAACTCGCTCAAGTCCGCCTTGGTACCCTGGTTCGCCGACATCCCATTGCGCACCGGCTTCACCGGCGAGATGCGCTACGGACTGCTCAACGATGCGCGCAAACTGGACAAGCGCAAACTGCCGCTGATGGTCGAGCGCTTCGCCGCACTGGCCGAAGAACGCGACACCGACATCGTTCGCCCCATCCCTGCCCCCAAGCTGCATGCCAGCGATGAACAGCGACAGGCTGCGCTGGCCAAGGCTGGTCTGACGCTGGACAAACCGGTCGCCATATTCTGCCCCGGCGCAGAATATGGACCGGCCAAGCGCTGGCCCGCACATTACTACGCCGAACTGGCACAGCGGTTGCGCAACAAAGGTTATGCGGTATGGCTGATCGGCTCGCCCAAGGACAAGGAAGTTGCCGACAAGATCGTGGCGCTGGGCAACGAACCCTGTCGCAATCTGTGCGGCACGACCGATCTCACCGAAGCCATCGCTCTGCTTTCCTGCGCGAAGCTGGTGGTGAGCAACGATTCCGGCCTGATGCATATCGCCGCCGCGCTGGATCGCCCCATGCTGGCGATCTTCGGTTCCAGCAGCCCGGAATTCACACCGCCACTTTCCGATCAGGCCCGCGTGCTCAAGCTCGACCTGCCCTGCAGCCCCTGCTTCAAACGTGAATGTCCGCTGGGGCATTTCAACTGCATGCTGCAACTGACACCGCAGGAAGTAGCTCGACACCTTCCCGACCGATAACACATGGCCGCAGTACCCGCCGAGATATTCAAGGCTTACGACATACGCGGCATCGTCGGCAAGTCACTGACCGACGACATCATCACCCTCATCGGCCACGCCATCGGTTCGGAAGCCACAGCCCGCCAGCAGCACACCATCGCCATCGGTTTTGACGGCCGCTTGTCCGGCCCGGCTTTCTCACCAGCACTGGCTCACGGCATCCGGAAAAGCGGCATTGATGTGATTGACCTCGGTCGCATCACCACCCCCATGGCCTACTTCGCCGCGTTTCAGCTCAAGACTGGCTGCGCAGTGATGATCACCGGCAGCCACAATCCGCCCGAGTACAACGGCCTGAAGATCGTGCTGGACGGAGAGACGCTTTCGGGCAACGCTATCCAAATCTTGCGCGCACGCATCGAAAGCAACGAGTTGACCCACGGCGACGGCAGTTATGCGCGATACGACATCTCGCCGGAATACATGGCGCGCATCATCGGCGACATCCGCCTGGCCCGGCCAATGAACATCACGGTGGATTGCGGTAACGGCATCGCAGGCGATTTCGCCGCCAAGCTCTATCGCGGCCTGGGTTGCGAGGTGAACGAGTTGTTCTGCGCAGTGGACGGTCATTTCCCCAACCACCATCCCGACCCTTCCGACCCCGACAACCTGACCGACTTGATCTCACGTCTGCGCGAAAGTGACAGCGAGTTGGGACTGGCCTTCGACGGAGATGGCGACCGGCTCGGTGTCGTCACCAAAGATGGCCGCATCATCTTCCCCGATCGTCAGTTGATGCTGTTCGCGGCGGATCTGCTCGCGCGCCAACCCGGCGCGGCAGTGATCTTCGACGTCAAGTGCTCGGGAAGATTGTCCCCCTGGATACGCGAGCATGGAGGTATACCTTCGATGTGGCAGACCGGACATTCGCTGATAAAAGCCAGAATGAAAGAGACCGGCGCGATGCTGGCCGCAGAGATGACCGGCCATGTGTTCTTCAAGGAACGCTGGTACGGCTTCGACGATGGCTTATATGCCGGTGCCAGACTGCTGGAGATATTGAGCAAGTGCGATGATGCGAGCGCGCTGTTGAATGCCCTCCCCGACTCGTTGAACACACCCGAATTGCATATCCGCACCGCAGAGGGCGACAACCATGCACTGATCGCTCGACTGCAGAACTCGGCCCGCTTCGCGGATGCAATTGAGATAATCGCTATCGACGGCCTGCGCGTGGAATACGCAGACGGCTTCGGCCTGATACGCGCTTCCAACACGACACCGGCCATCGTGCTGAGGTTCGAAGCGGATGACGAGGCAGCGCTGCAGCGCATACAGGAAGATTTCAGGAAGGTGTTGCTGGATGCCGCGCCGGAATTGACGCTGCCGTTCTGAAGCGTGTGCAACTCAGGAATGGATGGTCTGCTGCAGCACCTTGCCCATGCCGTTCTCGTCCAGCCAACCCAACTCGATCAGATCGCGCATCAACTGGCTGAACTCGGCCAGATTTTCCGGCTTTCGCACGAAACTGTTGGCACCGATCTGGTAGGAAAGCACCACGTCCGAGGGTTCGTGGCTTTCCGAATAGACCACGATAGGCACGTGTGTCAGACGACTGTCCATACGCAGCGTGCGCAGTACAGCCAGTCCGAGCAGCTTGGGTAACTTAAGGTCGATCAGGATCAGGCGCGGGACGGGATGACCATGCGCAGTCTCGGCAGACATCCAATCCAGCGCGGCGACACTATCCGGCACCACCGCCAGATACAGTTCGCCGGTGCAGCTGGCTACCGCCTGCTGCACCAGCAGGATCGCCGCTTCCTCGTTCTCCACCAGCAGGATCGTGTCGCCAGACTGCTTCAACATCACCTTCCCCGTCTCAAATGATGCCCAGTGTTGCAGCAATGACCGCCCAAACTTCGGACAGTGGAATCACAATTTTGTTTTTGCCCAATCCGCCACAGAAGCCAATGCCTTGGCCAGATGCTCGGGCTGCGTGCCGCCTGCCTGCGCCATATCCGGACGGCCACCGCCCTTGCCGCCAACTTGTTGCGCGACGAAGTTGACCAGCTCGCCTGCCTTCACTTTGGATGTTGCATCAGCCGTCACACCCGCAATCAGACTGACTTTGCCATCCTCTTCAGTTGCCAGAACTATTACGGCAGATTTCAGTTTGTCTTTAAGTTTGTCGAGGGTCTCGCGCAGCGTGGCGGCATCCGCACCGTCCAGCTTGGCGGCCAGTACCTTCACACCGTTGAAATCCTGAGCCTGCGCGAGCAGTTCGTCACCCTGCGCGGAAGCCAGTTTCGATTTCAGCGCAGCGAGTTCCTTCTCCAGCGACTTCATGTTATCGAGGATCTGCGTGATGCGGGCGGCAGCTTCCTGCGGCTGCGCCTTCACGGCATCGGCCACTTGTTGCAATTGCCATTCCTGCTGCTGCACCAGCGCCAGCGCGCCCTCGCCGGTCACCGCCTCGACACGGCGCACACCTGCCGCCACGCCGCTCTCGGCCACGATCTTGAACAGGCCGATGTCGCCGGTGCGCTTCACGTGCGTGCCGCCGCACAATTCCTTGGAGCTGCCGATGGACAGCACGCGCACTTCGTCACCGTACTTCTCGCCGAACAACATCATCGCGCCGGTCTTTTGAGCATCCTCTATACCCATCACACGGGCATCGGTCGCGCTGTTGGCGAGGATCTCGGCGTTGACGATGGCTTCCACGCGGCGGATCTCGGCATCGGTCAACGGCTGGTTCTGCACGAAGTCGAAACGTGTCTTGTCGGGGTCGACTTGCGAGCCTTTCTGCTGCACGTGTGCGCCCAGCACTTCACGTAAAGCCTTGTGCATCAGATGCGTCACGGAGTGGTTACGCTCGGTACGCGCCCTTGCCTGCATGTCCACGCGCGCGTTGACGCCGTTGCCAACGGAGAGCTTGCCGGTCTTCACCACGCCATGGTGGCCGAACACCGTCGCCTGTATCTTCTGCGTATCCTCCACCGCGAAGATGCCGTGCACACTGCGCAACTCGCCGCTGTCGCCCACCTGACCGCCGGATTCTGCATAGAACGGGGTATCGTCCAACACCACCACGCCCAACTCGCCTTCAACCAGCTCGTTCACTTCCACGCCGTCCTTGTACAGCGCGAGCACGTTGCCTTTATGCTCCAGCGTGTCGTAACCGTGGAAGGTGGTGGCGGGACCGCTGTATTCCAGATTGGCCGCCATCTTGAACTTGCCGGCGGCGCGCGCCTGTTCCTTTTGGCGTGCCATGGCGGCGTTGAATGCCGCATCGTCCACAGAGACATCGCGCTCACGGCAGATGTCGGCAGTCAGATCCAGCGGGAAGCCATAGGTGTCATGCAGTTTGAATGCCGTCTCGCCGTTGAATAGTTTGACGCAGGCCTTTTCCATCTCGGCCAGTTCGGCTTCGAGGATCGCCATGCCGTGCTCGATGGTCGCGAAGAAGCGCTCTTCTTCCAGCTTGAGCACACCCTTCACGCGCACCTGCTCCGCAACCAGTTCGGGATAAGCGCTACCCATCTGCTCCACCAGGTCGGGCACCATCTTGTAGAAGAACGCATCGCGCGCACCCAATTTGTAGCCGTGGCGGATAGCGCGGCGGATGATGCGGCGCAGCACGTAGCCGCGACCTTCATTGCCGGGGATCACACCGTCTGCGATGAGGAAGGAGCAGGCACGGATATGATCAGCCAGCACTTTCAGCGAAGGCGAGTCCAGGTCGGCGCAATGCGTCTCGCGTGCGGCAGCTTTGATCAGCGCCTGGAACAGGTCAATCTCGTAGTTGGCATGCACATGCTGCAGCACGGCGGAGATGCGCTCCAGCCCCATGCCGGTATCGACGGAGGGCTTGGGCAACGGATGCATCACGCCCGCTTCGTCGCGATTGAACTGCATGAACACGTTGTTCCATATCTCGATGTAGCGGTCGCCGTCTTCTTCGGGAGTGCCTGGCAGTCCGCCGGGGATGTGTTCGCCGTGGTCGTAGAAGATCTCGGTGCAGGGGCCGCAGGGGCCGGTGTCGCCCATCATCCAGAAGTTATCGGAGGCGTAACGCGCGCCCTTGTTGTCGCCGATGCGGATCACGCGTTCAGCGGGTACGCCGACTTCCTTGGTCCAGATGTCGAAAGCCTCGTCGTCCTCGGCATACACGGTGACGTAGAGCTTGTCTTTGGGCAGCTTGAATACCTCGGTCAGCAATTCCCAGGCGTACTTGATCGCATCCTGCTTGAAGTAATCGCCGAAGCTGAAATTTCCCAGCATCTCGAAGAAGGTGTGGTGACGCGCGGTGTAGCCGACGTTCTCCAGATCGTTGTGCTTGCCGCCGGCGCGCACGCATTTCTGCGACGACGCGGCGCGCGTGTAGGGGCGCTTGTCGAAGCCGAGGAACACGTCCTTGAACTGGTTCATGCCCGCGTTGGTGAACAACAGCGTCGGGTCTTCATGCGGCACCAGCGAACTGGAGGCGACCACGGTGTGGCCTTTGGAGGCAAAATAGTCTAGGAATTTCTGGCGAATCTCGCTGCTTTTCATCTGGTCACCGCTGGCCGCAATCGTTCAATATACACGCCGCCCCACGGGCGGCATCACGGCGCGAATCATACCATTTGGCAAACAGTTAGGGCATGGCTATCAGTCCTCGTCGCCCGGACTTGCGCCGGCGGATCTCAGGACTTTGAGGATCACCTCGGTGGAGAATCCACGAGACTGCAGGAAACGCATCTGGCGGGCTTTTTCCTTGGAATCCAGGGGATGTTTTCCGAACTTGCGCTGCCACACTTCACGCGCAGATTGCAGTTCAGATGCTTTGAGCTCGGGCATCGCTGCGGCGATCAATTCCTCGCCCACCCCGCGCTGCCTTAACTCGTGTGCGATACGCTGGCTGCCGAATCGACTGCGTTTGGCATCCACCAGTTGCGTGGCTGCGCGCGCATCGGAAAGCCAATTGCGCTTTTCCAGCTCATCCAGCACGGCATCGAGGTCTTCACCTTCCTGCACATGAGGCTGCAACTTTTGCCGCAGTTCGCCCCGGCTATGCTCGCGCCGCGCCAGATACTGCATGGCGCGGACACGCAGGCTTAACTCAGGCTTCTTCTGCGGCTTCACGGGTGCCCATGGCGTTGACGCCTAGCGCGGCACGCACTTTGTTCTCGATCTCGCGGGCGATGTCCGGATTGTTGCGCAGGTACTCTCGCGCATTGTCCTTGCCCTGACCGATCTTCTCGCCGTTGTAGGCATACCATGCGCCGGACTTCTCGACGATCTTGTGTTGCACGCCCAGCTCGACGACTTCGCCCTCGCGCGAGATGCCTTCCCCGTAAAGGATGTCGAAATGCGCTTCCTTGAACGGCGGGGCGACTTTGTTCTTCACCACTTTGACGCGGGTCTCGTTGCCGATGACCTCATCGCCCTTCTTGATCGAGCCGGTACGGCGGATATCCAGACGCACCGAGGCGTAGAACTTGAGCGCATTGCCGCCGGTGGTGGTTTCGGGATTGCCGAACATCACGCCGATCTTCATGCGGATCTGGTTGATGAAGATTACCAGCGTATTGGAGCGTTTGATGTTGGCGGTGAGTTTGCGCAAGGCTTGCGACATCAGGCGCGCATGCAGACCCATCTGCGCATCGCCCATCTCGCCTTCTATCTCGGCGCGCGGCGTAAGCGCGGCAACCGAGTCGATCACGACCACATCGACCGAGCTGGAGCGCACCAGCATGTCGGCGATCTCCAATGCCTGTTCGCCGTTGTCCGGCTGCGAGATCAGCAGATCCTCTACGCGCACGCCCAGCTTCTGCGCGTACTGCGGATCGAGTGCATGCTCGGCGTCGATGAAAGCAGCCGTGCCGCCCAGCTTTTGCATCTCGGCGATGACTTGCAGGGTCAGCGTGGTCTTGCCGGAGGATTCCGGGCCGTAGATCTCGACCACACGGCCGCGCGGCAGACCGCCGACACCCAGCGCGATGTCCAGTCCCAGGGAGCCGGTGGACACCACTTCGATATCCTTGATCACCTCGCCCTCGCCCAGGCGCATGATCGAGCCCTTGCCGAATTGTTTTTCGATCTGGCTCAGTGCCGCAGCGAGAGCCTTGCTTTTGTTGTCATCCATGTTCGATCTCCTTGGGAAAATTTCGGAGCGGATTGTTGCACAAGGTTTTGGACTTGTACAGAACGTTCGTTCTTTTTTTATGCGAGAAGGGTATTTTGGGACAGTCGCTCGAGTACGCCCTGCATGGCTACACGTACCGCCTGCGCTCTCACCTCGTCCCGATTGCCGGAGAACTGGTGACGTGCCACTGTAGTTATGCCGTTGGTCAGCGCCCAAGCGAACCATACCGTGCCGACCGGCTTGTCGGGAGTGCCTCCATCCGGGCCGGCGATACCGCTCACTGCCAGCGACACCTGCGCTGCACTGTTATGCAGTGCGCCCTCCGCCATCTCGCGCACGACGGCCTCCGACACCGCGCCACAGGCGATCAGCGTAGCTTCCTGCACGCCCAGCATCTGCCGCTTGGACAGGTTGGAATAGGTGACGAAACCGCGCTCGAACCACGCCGAACTGCCGGCGACGCTGGTGACTGCCTGCGCGATGCCGCCGCCGGTACAGGACTCCGCCGTCGCCAGCATCATGCCGTGCGATTTGAGCGCAGCGCCGACCTTTGCCGCCAGCACATCCATCACAGACCTCGTGCGAGGTCGTTCTGGATGTCGACCACAGCCTCCAGCCCGACCGCGATGCGGATCAAGCCATCGGTGATGCCGGCCGCTGCGCGCGCTTCGGGTGTGATGCGAGCATGGGTAGTGGTGGCCGGATGGGTAATGGTGGTCTTGGTGTCACCCAGGTTGGCGGTGATGGACAACAGTTTCGTGTTGTCGATCACCTTCCACGCTGCCTCCTTGCCGCCTTTTACTTCGAAAGCGACGATGCCGCCGCCGGTCTTCTGCTGCTGCATCGCCAGCGCATGCTGCGGATGCGACGGCAGACCGGGGTAGTACACGCGCGCCACGTTAGGCTGTTGTTCCAGCCACTGCGCCAGTTGCAGCGCATTGGCGCTGTGCGCGTCCATGCGCAGTTTGAGCGTCTCCAGCCCCTTGAGGAACACCCATGCGTTGAACGCACTCATGGTCGGCCCCGCCGTGCGCAGGAAACCGTACACCGGCTCCATCAGTTTTTTGCTGCCCAGCACCGCACCGCCTAGCACACGGCCCTGCCCGTCGATGTATTTTGTGGCGGAATGGATGACGATGTCCGCCCCCAGCTCCAGCGGACGCTGCAGGATGGGCGTACAGAAACAGTTGTCCACCGCCAGCAGCGCGCCACATCCCTTGGCCACCGCCGCGATGGCCGCGATATCGGAGATCTCGGTCAGCGGGTTGGAGGGCGTCTCCAGAAAGAACAGTTTCGTGTTCGGACACACGGCCGCTTCCCACTCCGTAACATCGGTCGCCGAGACATAGGTCGTCTCCACGCCGAACTTCTTGAAGTAGTTGTTGAACAGGTTGATGGTCGAACCGAACAGACTGCGCGAAGCGACGATATGGTCGCCCGCCTTGAGCAGGCCCATCACACAGGACAGGATGGCGGACATGCCGCTCGAAGTCGCCACGCACTGCTCCGCGCCTTCCAATGCAGCCAATCTCTCCTCGAACATGCTGGTCGTGGGATTGGTGAAGCGCGCATAGATGTTGCCCGGCTCTTCGCCGATGAAACGACGGGCCGCCTGCGCAGCATTGTCAAAAGTGAAACTCGAGGTCAGGAACATCGCCTCGCCATGTTCCATGAACGGGGTTTGCACACGCCCTGCCCTGACGGCCAGAGTCTCAGGCTGGTATTCGTTGTCAGACATCATCACCTCCCGCGCGGCTGTTCGCACACGCAACAAAAAACCCGGAAAGCTTGACGCTAAACCGGGTTCACCCGCTTTAGCTGAATTTGTATAGCGCCCGCAAGCTGTTCCTCAAATCGGCGCAGGTGGAAAGTAGCACTCCCCGCCTTGCTTCGTCAACTCACATGGAGGAAGCCGACATCGCCAGATCCAGCTCCAGCTGGTCATCGTCCGGCGTCTTGTTGGCCTTGCCTGCGCCGCGCGCCGCCTCGATCTCATCCAGATATTCGGGTGTGATGTCACCGGTGATGTAGTTGCCATCGAAACAGGAACAATCGAAACCACTCAGTGCCGGATTCGCCTTGAACACCGCCGCTTTCAGGTCTTCGATGTCCTGATAGAACAGCCGGTCGGCACTGATCTCGCGGCAGATCTCTTCGTCGCTGCGGCCGGTGGCGATCAGTTCGGTACGGCTGGGCATGTCGATGCCGTACACGTTGGGGAACTTGACCGGCGGTGCAGCGGAAGCGAAATACACTTTGCGCGCACCGGCGTCGCGCGCCATCTGCACGATCTCGCGGCTGGTGGTGCCGCGCACGATGGAGTCGTCCACCAGCAACACGTTCTTGTCCTTGAACTCGATGCTGATGGCGTTCAATTTCTGGCGCACGGACTTCTTGCGCATGGCCTGGCCCGGCATGATGAAGGTGCGGCCGATATAACGATTCTTGACGAAGCCTTCGCGGAACGGGATGCCAAGATGGTTCGCCAACTGCAGTGCGCTGGGACGGCTGGAATCCGGGATCGGGATCACCACGTCGATGTCATGTTCCGGCCACTCGCGGCGGATCTTGTCGGCCAGGAACTCTCCCATGAACAGGCGCGTGGCATACACCGATATACCGTCCATCACCGAATCGGGACGGGCGAAATAAACGTATTCGAAGATGCAGGGTGTGAGTTGCGGCTTCTCAGCGCATTGCTGGCTGTAGAAGTTGGCTTCAAGGTCGATGAACACCGCTTCGCCCGGCGCGATATCACGCAGGAAACTGAAACCCAGCGTGTCCAGCGCCACGCTCTCGGAAGCGATCAGATACTCGATGCCGTCGGCATGCTGGTTGCTACCCACCACCAGCGGACGGATGCCGTTGGGGTCACGGAAGGCGATCAAGCCGTATCCGGCGATCATCGCCACCACGGCATAGGCACCTTTGCAACGGCGGTGCACGCCAGACACGGCGGCGAAGATCTTTTGCGGGTCGAGCTTGAAACCGGTGGCATTGGCCTGCAGTTCATGCGCCAATACATTGAGCAGCACTTCAGAATCGGATCCGGTGTTGATGTGGCGCAGATCCTGTTTATACATGGCGCTGCGCAACTCGTCGGTGTTGGTCAGGTTGCCGTTATGGGCCAACACGATACCGAACGGGGAATTGACGTAGAACGGCTGCGCCTCGTTGTGATCCACCGACGAGCCCGCAGTCGGATAACGCACATGGGCGATACCGGAGTTGCCCTTGAGGGCGCGCATGTTGCGCGTGCGGAACACGTCGCGTACCAGACCGTTACCTTTATGCAGGTGGAACGTCCTGTCCTCCAGCGTGGCGATACCCGCCGCGTCCTGCCCTCTATGCTGCAACACCTGCAAACCGTCATACAGCACCTGGTTCACCGGCGTATTGGCCACCACTCCCAGAATCCCGCACATATCGTTTTCCGTTTCCTGTGAATTTAATCGTTCGTTCAGCGTTGCGCTGTCTGCGTCGGCAGATAGTCACGTGCGTACAGCGCGGCCTGATGCAACGGCTTGCTGGTCCATGCATCCTTCCACCAGCGTTTTTCCGGCAGACTGGTCAGACCGCCTATCCATACCAGCGCGAGCACCACCAGCAGTCCGCGCAGCACACCGAACATGACACCGAATTTCCCGTCCAGTCCGCCGAGTCCGGCGAACTTGGTCAGTTTGGACAGCAACCATGCGAATACTGCAGCCACGATCAGCGTCACCACGAATACCAGCGCAAAAGCCACTGCAGAGCGGATCGCTTCCACCGTGATCGCCTCGGGGATATACGGCAAGGCTTGGCCCGACATGGTGCTCGCCGCGATATAGGCCGCGATCCAACCCAGCAACGAGAACAATTCATACATGAAACCGCGCCACCAACCCAGCAACGCCGACAACACAATGACCACCAGCACGGCGATATCAAAGAACGACATGCAGCTTATTCCGGATTGATCACGTTGGGTTGCAGGCCGATAGCTTCCAGCTTGAGCTTCACCTTCTCTGCCGCCTCACGGGAAGGATAGCCTCCCACTCGCACGCGCAGCACGCCGCCCGCCTTTTCCGTAAAAGCCGGGAAACCGCGTTTCTTCAAGTTGTCATACATCCGGCGACCGGCATCTTCATTGGAATAGGCCCCCACCTGCAGCAGCCAGCCGGATGGCGGAACGGTCTTCTTGGGAGCCTCTGTCTTGATTGGAGCTTGGACCGGCTTCTCCACCTTGGGTTTGACCGGCACAACCACTTTGTTCTCAACTGGGTTCGTCTTGGCCGGCACAGGCACTTCGGCTTGCGCCGGAATGGCTGCAGGAACGGTACTGGCGGCCGGTTCGACCGTCTGGTCGACTTTCACCTCAGGGCGAAAATCGGGCACTTCAGTCTTGTCCGGGATGCGCAACTCGATGTTGCCCATGTTCACATCCGGCTCGCTGTCGAACACCATGGGCAGGAAGATGACGATGCCCAGCATCAGCGCCACGGCACCGATCAGGCGATGCCGTGCCTGCCTCTTTAACTTGAATTCTTCGTCCGTATTGATCTGTTTGGCCATGGTGAATACCGGAATACTCAGTTAACGCGCACTTTGCGCAGTTGCATCACTTCCGCCACTGTGTAGAAGGAACCGAGGGCCGCGATTCTATCATTTTCACCCGCCCGATTGCTGGCCTCATTCAGCGCATTTTCGATGGATCCACAGTCGACCACCTCTCCGCGCACCGGCAATCCAAGCATCACTTGCAGCAATTCAGCGGAAGTAGCACCGCGGGGCGCATCGATGCAGGCGACCAGCCACACATCGACCTGCGCATCCAGTGCCCGCACCACACCGGCCATATCCTTATCCTTGAGCATGGCAAGTATGGCGAACGTCCTCGCGGGCGGCAGATCTGCAAGATTCTTTGCCAGCGAACGTGCCGCATGGGGGTTGTGCGCCACATCCAGTATCCATTGCGGCTTGCCGGGTATGAATTGAAAGCGACCCGCCAGCTCCACTTCGATCAGACCGCGCCTGACCGCTTCCATGCTCACCGGCATGCGCTCTTTCAGCACATCCAGCGCCGCCAGTACCGCACTGGCATTCTGTAACTGGAAGGCTCCGCGCAAGGCCGGATACGGCAAGGCACTACGCCCGCCGACCTTGCCGAAATGATCCCACTGCCCCTGATGCGCACGCGGCCCGAAATCTGCGCCGATACACCATAACTCTGCCCCGATATGCAGCGCATACGCACGCAAAGCGGGCGGTACATCGCTGTCGGCACAGATCGCGACCTTGCCTTGACGGAAGATACCGGCTTTCTCGAAAGCGATCTGTTCACGTGTATCGCCCAGATAATCGGTGTGATCGATGTCGACGCTGGTCACGATCGCCACATCCGCATCGAACACGTTCACCGCATCCAGTCTGCCGCCCAGCCCCACTTCAAGGATGGCGACATCCACTTTGTGCGCGATGAAGCATTGCATCGCGGCGAGCGTGCCGAATTCGAAATAGGTCAGTTCGGTATTGCCCCGCGCTTGCTCGATCTGCTCGAACGAGGCGCACAACTCGGCATCGCTCGCCTGTTGCTTGGCGATACGCACACGCTCGTTGTATCGCAACAGATGCGGCGAGGTGTAACAGCCCGCCTTGTAACCTGCCGCATGCAGGATGGACTCCAGCATCGCGCACACCGAGCCTTTGCCGTTGGTGCCGCCAACGACGATGACGGGAAAGTCAGGCTCCAGATCGAGTCGTTGTTTGACTTGCGCCACGCGCTCCAGCCCGAGCGCGATGGTTTTTGGATGCAGGGATTCGAGGTGGGTCAGCCAGTCGGCTAGGGATTTTGGCATTTCTTTACTGGCAAAAGAACGGCCGACAGGGATGTCGGCCGTTGATACTGAAGATTACGCCGCTTCCAGCTTCGCCACGGCATCCTGTTTGGTCAACAGGGTGATCAGTGTCGCCAGTTGGTCGCGCATCTGACGGCGATCGACGATCATGTCGATGGCGCCATGCTCGAGCAGGAACTCGGCACGCTGGAAACCGTCTGGCAGAGTCTCGCGCACGGTCTGCTGGATCACGCGCGCACCGGCGAAACCGATCAATGCACCGGGTTCGGCGATGACCACGTCACCCAGGAAAGCGAAACTGGCCGAGACACCGCCCATGGTCGGATCGGTCAACACAGAGATGAACGGCAGCTTGGCTTCGCTCAACTGCGTGAGCGCGGCGCTGGTCTTGGCCATCTGCATCAGCGACAGCAGACCTTCCTGCATACGCGCACCGCCGCTGGCGGAGAAGCAGATGAAGGGACATTGCTGTTCCAGCGCGACTTGCACACCGCGCACGAAACGCTCGCCGACGACCGAACCCATCGACCCGCCCATGAAGTTGAATTCGAACGAGGCCGCCACCACGGGCAAGGCATGGATGCTGCCTTGCAGCACGATCAGCGCATCGTCCTCGTCGGTCTTCTTCTTGGCCTCGACCAGGCGATCGCTGTATTTCTTCTGATCCTTGAATTTCAGGGTATCGACCGACAACACCTCGGATCCGATCTCGAAGCGGCCTTCGCTATCCAGCAGCCAGTTCAGACGCGTGCGCGCAGTGATGCGGTGATGGTGGTTACATTTCGGGCAGACGCTATGGTTCTTTTCCAGATCGGCGTGATACAGCACGGCCTGACATTCAGGACACTTGAACCACAAGCCTTCCGGCACGTTCTTTTTGCCATCTTCGCCTTCGCGGCGCTTGATCTTCGGCGGCAACAGCTTTTGGAACCATCCCATGATTTACTCCTTCTCGTTATCTATCGCTACGCGCAATTCTTGCACCAAACGTCCGACGTTGGCGACCACATTCTTCTCATTCGAATCTTCGATTTCCTGCACGATGCGGCTGCCCACCACCACACCGTCGCACAGCTTCGCTACCGCCTTGGCTGTCGCTGCATCGCGGATGCCGAAACCGACCCCGATAGGCAGCTTGATGTGCTTGCGCAGTTGCGGCAGTTTCTCTTCAATAGCCGACAGGTCCAGATTGCCCGCACCGGTCACCCCCTTGAGCGAAACATAGTACACATAGCCGCGTGCCAGTTTTGCGACCTGTTCAATACGCGCCTCATTGGTGGTCGGCGCGAGCAGGAAGATGGGCGCGATGCCATGCGCCTGCAGATGTTCGAATGCCTCGTGGCTCTCTTCCGGCGGGAAGTCCACGGTCAACGCACCATCCACACCGACTTCGGCACAACGCTTGGCGAACGCTTCCCAACCCATGGCCTCGATGGGATTACCGTAACCCATCAGCACCACCGGCGTGGTCGTGTCCTGCTTGCGGAATTCGGCCACCATGTCCAGCACACCGCGCAGCGTCGTACCGTTCTTGAGTGCCCGCTCGGAAGCGCGCTGGATGGTCGGGCCATCGGCCATCGGGTCGGAGAACGGCACGCCGAGTTCGAGCACGTCCGCGCCGGCTTGCACCAGCCCATGCATCAAGGGCACGGTGAGCGCCTGTGCCGGGTCACCGGCGGTGATGAAAGGTATGAGCGCCTTGCGCTGTGGCTGCTTGAGCTTTGCAAATGCGGTATCGATGCGGCTCATAGCGTGATGCCTTTCAGCTTTGCAACAGTGTTCATGTCTTTGTCGCCGCGACCGGACAGATTAACCAGCAGCACTTTGTCTTTGCTCATCGTTGGCGCGATCTTCATCGCATGCGCCAGCGCATGGCTGGATTCCAGCGCGGGGATGATGCCCTCAAAACGGCACAAAGCATCGAAAGCGGCCAGCGCCTCGTCATCGTTGATCGCGACGTACTGCGCACGACCGATGTCTTTCAGCAGGCAATGCTCGGGGCCGACGCCGGGATAATCCAGTCCGGCGGAGATGGAATGGGTCTCGATGATCTGGCCGTTTTCGTCTTGGATCAAATAGACCTTGTTGCCGTGCAACACGCCGACCTTACTGTTGGCTGTGAGCGGCGCGGCATGCTGCCCGCTGGCGATGCCGTGACCGCCCGCCTCCACGCCGATGATCTGCACGTCGGGCACTTCGATATAGGGATGGAACAGGCCGATGGCATTGGAACCGCCGCCGACGCAGGCGATCACCGCGTCCGGCTGGCGACCGATCATCTCCGGCATCTGCACTTTGGCTTCGTTGCCGATCACACACTGGAAATCGCGCACCATCATGGGATACGGATGCGGGCCAGCAGCCGTGCCGAAGATATAGAAGGTGGACTCGACGTTGGTGACCCAGTCGCGGATCGCTTCATTGCACGCATCTTTCAGCGTGCGCGAACCGCTTTCAACCGGCACCACGGTCGCGCCCAGCAACTTCATGCGGAACACGTTCGGTGCCTGGCGCTGGATGTCCTCCGCGCCCATGTAGACGATGCATTCCATGCCGAAGCGCGCTGCCACCGTGGCAGTCGCCACGCCGTGCATGCCCGCACCGGTCTCGGCGATGACGCGCTTCTTGCCCATGCGTTTGGCCAGCAAGGCCTGACCGATGGCGTTGTTGATCTTGTGCGCGCCGGTGTGGTTCAGGTCTTCGCGCTTCAGATAGATCTGCGCGCCGCCCAAATCATCGGAAAGGCGCTTGGCGTGATAGATGGGGCTGGGACGACCGACGTAGTGCTTGAGTTCATAGGCGAACTCGGCCTTGAATTCCGGGTCGTCGCGGAAGCGCAGATACTGCTGGCGCAATTCCTCGACTGCCGGAATCAGCGTTTCGGCCATGTAGATGCCGCCAAACTGGCCGAAGTGACCTTGCTGGTCAGGATAACTGTATGTCAACGTTCTTAACCTCTTTGATGAATGCAGCGATCTTCGCCGCATCTTTGATTCCTTTTGACGCCTCGACGCCGCTGGAGACATCGACCGCGTATGGCCGCACCGCGCGCACCGCCAGCGACACATTGGCCGGATGCAGCCCGCCTGACAGGATCACCGGCAACGACAACTCGCGCGGGATCAGCGCCCAGTCGAAAGACTCTCCGGTACCGCCCTGCACACCTTCCACATAGGCATCGAGCAGCAAGCCTTGGGCGTCCACATAACGGGCCGCGCATTCTACCAAATCCACCCCCGGCCTGACGCGTATCGCCTTCAAATAAGGGCGGCCAAACTGGGCACAGAATTCGGGGGATTCATCGCCATGGAACTGCAGCACATCGAGCGGCACTTGCGCGAGGACCTCTCGCACCATTCCTTCTAATGGGTCGACGAACAGGCCAACGCTGGTCACGAAGGGGGGTAATGCACGCAACAGTTCTGACGCCCGCTGCGGTGCAATATTGCGCGGGCTCTTGTCATAGAACACGAAACCGAGCGCATCCGCGCCTGCCGCCACCGCAGCCTGCAGGTCCTGTTCACGGGTGATGCCGCATATCTTGATTCGGGTCATAGCGGATTCAATCGTTTTCCGAGGGCGGCATTGTACCTTGCGGCAGTCCCCACTTTGGGTCGTAGCCGATGTGTCGCAGATAGAGGCCATCGGGCATGAATGTCGGTGCCGCCAATTTGCGCTCGCGCGATTCCAGGATCTGCTTCATCCACGCTGGCGGATATTTACCCTTGCCGACATACACCAGACAACCGACGATGTTGCGCACCATATGATGCAGGAATGCATTGGCGGTCAGATCAAAGACGATCGTTTCACCCTGTTGGCTAATATCCAGTCTCGCCAGCGCCTTGACCGGCGACTTGGCCTGACACTGCGAAGCACGGAATGCACTGAAATCATGCTCACCCAACAGATGGTTCGCCGCTTCCCGCATCGCTACCACATCCAGCGGCGCATGGAACCAGCCCGCCTTGCCCGCATGCACAGCCAGCCTTTGCGGGCGATTGAACAGCACGTACTGATAACTGCGCGACCACGCCGAGAATCGCGCATGGAATTCTTCGCTCACCTCATGTGCCCACAATACGGCGATACCTGCAGGTAGCAGCGCATTGCAACCGCGCACCCATGCTGATAGTTGGCGAACCGTTGACGTGTCGAAATGCACCACCTGCTCCAGTGCATGCACGCCGGTATCAGTGCGTCCGGCGGCGATGATGCTTATTCGTTCGCAGGCGATAGCCGACAACGCATCCTGCAAAGCATCTTGCACGTTCGCCATATCCGGCTGGCTCTGCCAGCCGTGGTAACGGCTGCCGTCATATTCCACACCGAGTGCGATCCTCATCTCCAGACCCCGTAAAGTAGCGCTGCACACAACAGCAGACTCAAGCCGTCCGCTGCCTTGAGCGCAATCCTGTCCAGCATCACCTGCTGCCCGGCCTCGCCAGTCGGATGCAGCGCATCGCCAATCGCCCGCTTCCAGTCTTCCGCAGTATCGCGCATGGCCGGTTCGGCATATTGCAGCGTCAAGGCCAGCCGCACGGCGACACGTTCGCGCGAGCCGCCGAACCAGTTCAGCGGATAGGCCAGCGAATAAATACCGCTAATGAATTGTGCCTGAGTCAGCAACGACAGCAGGATCGCCAATCCGGACAACATGGATAGCAATCGTCCCAGTTGCAGCAGGCCGTCCGACAGACCTTCCAGCGTCGGCGAGAATCGCCCTAGCTCAGTCACCAGTGCGATGCCCGGCGTCGAGTATGCATAGACCAACAGCAGGGAGAGCAATATCCAGCGCGTGCGCCGGATCAAACTGAAGAGTTGGCGCGAATCGAGTTTCGCCGCCGCGAAGAACAGCGCAACCGTCACCAGCAACAAGCCAGGCGCAGACAGTGCTTGTGCCGTGATGGAGAGTGTTATCCAGATCAATATCTGTATGGCGGGATGGGGCATCAGCCTATCCATTCGTTCAAATGAAAACGGCAGCCGAAATGGCTGCCGTCGCTTTCATGCGTAATGCTTAGAGCTGATCAAGGATGCTTTGCGCACTGGCACGCTGCTGATCATCGCCGTCACGCATGACTTCCTCGAGTATCTCTTTCGCACCGGCTCCGTCACCCATCTCCTGGTAGGCTTTGGCCAGATCAAGCTTGGTAGCGACTTCCTGCCACCGCTCATCCTTGACCTCTGCAGCCGGGCTGGCTGCATCGCTGCCACCCAGTCCATCCAGATTCAGGCTGATTTCACCCAGGCCGATATCCATCGGTGCGGAAGGTTTTTCTTCCGAAGACTGGCCGTATTCCGGGATATCCAGCGTGAATGCCAAACTATCATCGCTTGCAGGCGTTGCAGTTTTGGCAGCCGCAGTTTTTTCCGGCTGGGCAGAGGTTATATCGAACATCAGATCATCCAGCCCTGCAGCTGGCTCAGCAGCCGTCGCAGCGGCTACCGGAGCCTGGAAACCCGAATGAGTGGATGTCACGTCGAACATCAGATCATCCGATGCTTCCGTTTGATCAGACGTGCCTGATGCCTCAGTCATTTGGCTGGGAACACCGGGATGCGTAGAGGTCACGTCGAAGATCAGATCGTCGGATGCGGCAGATTCTGTATTGAACCCCTCTGTCGACTCCGCTGCTTTATTTTTAGATCCACCGTCCTGATGCGCACCCGTGATATCAAAATCCATCGGCGCTTCGCTCGCTGCCTGCATCTCTTTGGCAGACAGGATGGTCGTCGACTCACTGGATGACGACTGCGGCTGCATCACCACGGTACCCAGGAAATCATCGGCTTGCGCAGTCGCCCCGCTCTTTTCCGTAGCGAAGGTATCCATCATCATGGTATCAAGCGCGTTCGACTCTTGATTCTCGGAGCCAGACGAGCCGAAACCAAGGTCGAAATCGACTGCCGGCTCTGCCGTCTCTTCAACTTTGGGAGCGCCTGCATCGTTTGCTTCGCCTTCTCCGCCATAATATGGATTGCCCGGCTCAAGCTCACGCCCCATCGCAGCCACTTGCTGCCATGCTGCCTCGTCACCACCGTCCTTGATCTGGCGGGCATAGGTCATGAACGCGTTCGTATCCTTGCGAGTCGAATAGATCGACAGCAGCTTGAGGATGATCGGCACATCGCCCGGTTTGGAATTCAGTGCTTCTTTCAACACTTCTTCAGCCTGGACGTCGCGCCCGAAGGTGAGGAACAGATCTGCCTCGGCGATCGGATCGACCTCATCGGAGTGGCTCTCTTCGGCAGTATCTTCAGCTTGCTGTGTGAAGTCACCCGTGTCAGGTGACGGCATCACCGGTTCTGCGATACGTCCAGTCGAGCTGCCGATGTCATCGGCTTCAGAAGCAACTGCGGCCGCCGCTTTCTTGGGAACCGTCTTGCCGCTTCGACGCGACAGCCAGAAACCTGCGCCCAGCAATGCGATCAATCCTGCAGCACCACCTCCCAACAACACCGGATCTTCCAGCAGACTATCGATCAGGGAAACTTCTGCTTGCGGCACCTCAACGGGCGCAGGCACAGCAGGCTTGGCGACAGGTTTAGCCGGCACAGGTGCACTTGCGCCGATCGAAGCGGTTGGCACGCCGGCATCCGGAGCTTGCGTAGCTTTTTGTGCAGCTTCAGCCTGCTGCTTCTTCAGTTCAGCAAGTCGCTCCAGGTCTTTGACGTTCTTTTCCAGCAGTGCCGTACGATCTTGCGCTTCCTTCAGCGCCTTGGCCTTGGCAACGGACTCTTCTTCCTTGCTGCTGGCCGAACCACCGGCAACGCCGTCTCCAGGCGCCTCTCCCTTGGAGAGTTTCAGCACTTCAGTTGGCGCTTCTTTGCTCGCCGCCCTCTCGGTCACTGCGGCAGTCACCTTGCCCGAAGCGCCCTGTTGTGCTGTTTGCTCGCGTGCTTCGGCACGGACCGCCGCCAGTTGCTGACGATAAGCGTTCCAATCTTCCACTTGCGCACGGTAAACCTTCACCGCTTCGCCTTGCTGAACCGCCTCGATCTCAGCGGCATCCGGCACGCGAATGATCTTGCCAGCCTTCAGGCGGTTCATGTTCTTGCCCATGAAAGCGTCGCTGTTGGCACGATACATCGCCACCAGCATGCGCTCCAGACTGACGTCCGCAGGCTTGACCTTCAGCGCGATCTTGCTCAGGGAATCGCCACGCACCACTTTGATGTCGACACTCTCAGCCACCGGAATGGCTTCTTCCTTGCTCAAGGCATCTTCCACAACCACAGGAGCTTCTTCTTGTACCGGCTCCGCAGGCATCGCAGCGACTTCTTCAGCCGGAGGGGCTTCCGTGGCAGGAATCTGTTCTGCCGCAGTCGCCTCCACATCGGTTGCTTCAGCACTAACTTCTGCAGGGGCGGCTTCAGCCGGCGCTTCCGGAACAGTCGGTGCGATCAGCGGTTCGGGCATCGCCTCTACGGCCGGCAACGGCTCGCTCAGCGCCGGAGGTGTCGAAACGACCGGAGCGATAGGTTTGACCGTCTCTGCTTGTGGTTCGACAGCAAAGCCGACCGGATCAAGCAGGAACGTGTATTCGCGCATGAGCTTGCCGGAAGGCCATGCAACCTCGACCAGCAGCGTGACAAAGGGCTCGTTAACAGGCTGCGCAGAAGTGATGATCACGCGGGGCTGCGCACTGTCGCGATTGGCGATCGCGAACTTCAGTTTGGGTAATGCATAGGGATAGTCGATGCCGGCGGCCTTGAAGGCTTCTACTGATGCAAGCTTGGCGACGATACTGTTTCTGTCAGCTTTTTCCACTGCAACCAGCTCGATCTCTGCCTTCAGCGGTTGCCCCAGATTGGAACTGACTGCCATACCGCCCAGACCCGTCGCACTCGCGATACCGGATACAAGCAAGCAGGCAAGATAACCCGACGTTTTTATAATCGTTTTCAGCACACTGCCACCCTCATTCTTTCCCTGACGATATTCAGACTAACATCAGAGGGTTAGTGATGCAAGCTCACCTACCCTCTAGGTTCAGGCACTAACCGGCGGTTATCAACCGGATTTTTGCCACTAGCCCAACAAGATTCGCAACATACGACGCAACGGCTCGGCCGCCCCCCACAGCAACTGATCGCCGCAAACAAAGGCACTGACATACTCAGGGCCCAATTCCATCTTGCGCACGCGACCCACTGCGATATCCAGTTTTCCGGTTACAGCAGTCGGCGTCAGTTCGTGCATGGACAGTTCGCGCTGATTCGGGACGAATTTGACCCATGGATTGCCGCCTTTGATCAATGCCTCGATCTCGCTCAACGGCACATCCTTGTTCAGCTTGATCGTCAGCGCCAGGCTATGGCAGCGCATCGCACCGATGCGCACGCACAGGCCATCCACGGGAATGGCGGAAGCCGTCCCCAATATCTTGTTCACCTCGGCTTTGCCTTTCCATTCTTCTTTGGATTGGCCATTCTCAAGTTGCTTGTCGATCCATGGGATCAGACTACCCGCGAGTGGCGCACCAAAATTCTCGACAGGCATAGCTCCTGAACGCATCGCCTCAGTCAGCACACGATCTATCTCAAGGATGGGCGACTTGGGGTCAGCCAGCAGACTGGCGACCGATGCATGCGCAACACCCATCTGACTCAGCAGTTCACGCATATTCTGAGCGCCCGCACCTGATGCAGCCTGATAAGTCATCGAAGACACCCATTCAACGAGCCCTGCATGGAACAAACCGCCCAGCCCCATCAACAAGATACTGTTGGTGCAGTTGCCGCCGATGAAGTTCTTGCCGCCGTTCGCCAGCGACTTCTTGATGAGGGCGAGGTTGACCGGATCGAGGATGATGACCGCGTCTTTTTCCATGCGCAGAGTCGAGGCTGCATCGATCCAGTAGCCGTTCCAGCCCGCCGCACGCAGCTTTGGGAATATCTCGGTGGTGTAATCGCCGCCCTGACAGGAGATGATGGCATCCATCGCCTTCAACTCACTGATGTCCATCGCATCCTTCAAGGGCATGCCTCGACCTTCAGCGGGCGACTCCCCGCCCGCATTGGACGTGGTGAAGAACACGGCATCGATCAAATCGAAGTCCTTCTCCTCACGCATACGCTGCATGAGTACCGAACCGACCATGCCGCGCCAACCGATCAAACCGACTTTCATGATTATTCCTTAACTCTGAGATTAGAGTGCGGCGACCACTGCATCGCCCATCGCAGCGCAGCCCACCTTGTTGCAACCCTCGGTGTGGATATCCGCCGTGCGATAACCTTGCGCCAGCGCCTTCTTCACCGCATCTTCGATACGCAGCGCATTCGCTTCGTCATTGAAGGTATAGCGCAGCATCATCGCAGCCGACAGTATGGTCGCCAGGGGATTGGCAACATCCTTGCCGGCGATGTCGGGCGCAGAACCGTGGCTGGGCTCGTACATGCCCTTGTTGTTCGCATCCAGTGACGCGGACGGCAACATGCCGATGGAGCCGGTCAGCATGGAGGCCTCATCGGACAGAATGTCGCCGAAGATATTGCCGGTGACCATCACGTCGAACTGCTTGGGCGCGCGTATGAGCTGCATCGCGGCATTGTCCACGTACATATGAGACAGCTCGACCTCCGGGTATTCCTTGGCCAGCTCGATCATCACCTGACGCCACAGCTCAGTGGTCTCCAGCACATTGGCCTTATCCACGGAACATACTTTCTTGTTGCGCTTCATGGCGATATCGAATGCCACACGGCCGATGCGTTTGATCTCGGTTTCGTTGTAGCGCATCGTGTTGATGCCTTCGCGCTCGCCGTTCTCCAGCATGGAGATGCCGCGCGGCTGGCCGAAATAGATATCGCCGGTCAGTTCGCGCACGATCATGATGTCGAGGCCCGACACCACTTCCGGCTTCAGCGTGGAAGCGGCAGCCAGCTCGGGGTACAGCAAGGCAGGACGCAGATTCGCGAACAGGTTCAGTTCCTTGCGGATGCGCAGCAGACCGCGCTCGGGACGCAGATGACGCTCCAACTTGTCATACTTCCAGTCGCCAACCGCCCCCAGCAACACGGCATCGGACGCTTTGGCCAGAGCCAGTGTCGCATCCGGCAGCGGATCGCCCGCTGCCTCATAGCCTGCTCCGCCGATAGGTGCCTCTTCCATTTGCAGGCCGATATTCAGCGCATTCAAAACCTTCACGGCTTGCGCCACGATCTCTGGGCCGATGCCGTCACCCGGCAAAACTGCGATCTTCATACTCTCTTCCAATCGAAAAATATTATGCGTACAACCAGGGTTGCGCTGTGCGGTGCTTCGCCTCGAACGCCTTGATGTCATCCACGTGCTGCAAGGTCAGACCAATGTCGTCCAGACCGTTCAGCAGGCAATGCTTGCGGTGGGCATCCACCTCGAACGGATACACCGTACCGTCAGGCGCGGTGATTGTCTGCTGTTCGAGATCGACCTTCATCTTGTAACCAACGCCAGCTTCCACCGCCTTGAACAGCGCATCGACCTTGTCTGCCGCCAACTTGACCGGCAGCAAACCGTTCTTGAAGCAGTTATTGAAGAAGATGTCCGCGAAACTGGGCGCGATGATGACGCGCAAGCCGTAGTCTTCCAGCGCCCACGGCGCGTGCTCGCGCGAACTGCCGCAACCGAAGTTCTCGCGCGCCAGCAAAACCTGCGCCCCCTGGTAGCGCGGTTGGTTCAGCACAAAATCCGGATTCAGCGGACGTTTGCTGTTGTCCATACCCGGCTCACCGTGGTCAAGATATCGCCATTCGTCGAACGCATTGGGGCCGAAGCCGGAACGCTTGATCGACTTCAGGAACTGCTTGGGAATGATTGCGTCGGTGTCCACGTTGGCCCTATCCAACGGCACCACCAAGCCATCAAAAGTCTCGAATTTCTTCATTGCCACTCCCGCACATCCACAAAATGCCCCGCGATCGCCGCCGCCGCCGCCATTGCCGGACTCACCAGATGCGTACGACTGCCCTGCCCCTGACGGCCTTCGAAGTTGCGGTTCGAAGTGGAGGCGCAACGCTCGCCCGCTTCCAGACGATCATCGTTCATCGCCAGACACATCGAACAACCCGGATCGCGCCATTCGAAACCGGCATCGATGAACACCTTGTCCAGACCTTCCTGCTCGGCTTGCGCTTTCACCAGACCGGAACCGGGCACCACCATCGCCAGCCTGACGTTGGCCGCGACCTTCTTGCCCTTGGCGATTGCTGCTGCTTCGCGCATATCCTCGATGCGTCCGTTGGTGCAGGAGCCGATGAACACCTTGTCCACCTTGATCTCGCTGATCGGCGTATTGGCTTGCAAGCCCATGTATTGCAAAGCACGCTCCCAGTCGCCGCGCTTGACCGCATCGGGCGCAGAAGCCGGATCCGGCACACGACCGTTGATATCCGTCACCATCTCGGGTGAAGTGCCCCAGGTCACTTGCGGCTTGATCTGCGACGCGTCCAGCTCCACCGTCGCATCGAACTTTGCACCGTCATCGGAATGCAAGGTCTTCCAATACGCGACCGCCTTGTCCCAGTTCGCTCCTTGCGGCGCGAACGGACGGCCCTTCACATAGGAAACAGTCGTATCGTCAGCCGCCACCATACCGGCGCGCGCACCTGCCTCGATGGCCATATTGCACAGTGTCATGCGGCCTTCCATGCTCAGGTCACGAATGGCAGCACCGGCGAACTCGATGGCGTAACCCGTGCCGCCTGCCGTACCGATCTTGCCGATCACCGCCAAAGCGATGTCTTTGGCGGTCACCCCGCGCCCCAGCTTGCCTTCCACTTTGACCAGCATGGCCTTGGATTTTTTCGCCACCAGGCACTGCGTCGCCATCACATGCTCGACCTCGGAAGTGCCGATACCGTGCGCCAATGCTGCAAATGCGCCGTGCGTACTGGTATGCGAATCACCACACACCACGGTCATGCCGGGCAAGGTCGCGCCCTGCTCGGGCCCCATCACGTGCACCACACCCTGGCGGATATCGCCCATCTTGAATTCGACGATGCCGTACTCGGCACAGTTCGCGTCCAGCGTCTCCACTTGCAAACGGGAGATCGGGTCAGCGATACCGGCCGCGCGATTGGTGGTCGGCACGTTGTGATCCGGCACCGCCAGCATCGAGGCAGTGCGCCACGGCTTGCGATGGGCAAGTTTCAGACCCTCGAAGGCCTGTGGGCTGGTGACTTCATGCACCAGTTGACGGTCGATATAGATCAGCGCGGTGCCGTCGGCATCCTGCCGCACCACGTGGGAATCCCAGAGTTTGTCGTATAAGGTTTTTGAGCTCATTTGCATGCTTCCATCGGAGCGCCGGATTATGCCACAGCGTCAGGCTTTTCCGCCATGCGACGCACCTTCCACACCATCAGCAGCAACCCGGCGAACCCCATCAGCGCGCTGAAGGTATATAACGCCGAGCCGCCCCAGTGCTGCCAGATCGGCCCGCTGGCCAGCCCGCCCAATACGCCGCCGGCGCCATAAGTCACGCTACCGAACAGCGCCTGTCCGCGCGATTGATGCCGCCCCTGAAAGAACTCATGCACCATGCCCACCGATGCCGCATGAAAGGAACCGAAAGTGAAGGCATGCAACACCTGCGCAAATAACAGCAGATAAACGACATCCACCACCCACCCAATCAGCAGGAAACGTATGGCAGCAGCAGCAAAACTGAACAATAGTATGCGTGCGAACCCAAAGCGCCGCACCAGAGCCGGCATCAGGAAGAACACGCCGATCTCGCAGATCACGCCCAGCGCCCACAGCCCGCCTACTGCACTCTTGGTATAACCGTGCTCCACCAGATAGATGGAGAAGAAGGTGTAATACGGACCATGCGCCACGGCCATCAGAAAACTGGCGCCGAGAAAAGCCAGCACGCGCGGTTGCATCACGATCTGCCGGATAGACTGATGATCGGTGTGATGCGCCAGCACTTCGGTCTTGGGCATCTCGCGCGCGAACAGCAGGATACCGATCTCGCATAGCAGCCCAGCCCACAACAGCCAGGCGATGGCGACGTAGTCGAAGGCATAGCCCAAACCAACGACCGCCACGATGAATCCAACGGACCCCCAGGAACGCAAACGCCCGTAGTGCGCCGTATTCTTGCCCAGATAGGTAAGCGTGGTTGCCTCCACCAGCGGCATCGATGCACTCCAGAAGAAGTTCATCAGCAGCATCACCGCGAACAGCCCCCAGAAGCTTTCAGTGAAGAACACGCCTGTGTAGAACAGCGCGCTCAGTCCCGCCGCGGCCACCACCACTTCCTGCCGCTTGCCCGTATGGTCGGCCAGCCAGCCCCACAGGCTGGGTGCGACCATGCGCATCACCGGCTGCAAACTCATCAGGATGGCGATGTCGATAGCATCGAAATGCAGCGATTGCAGGTAGAGACTCCAATACGGGGAGAACATCCCCACGAAGGCGAAATAGAAGAAATAGAAACCGGCGATACGCCAGTGGTAGTTGCGGGTGGTCATGGCGGGCTGTCTTGAACGGCGCGCATTATCGCACCAAAATTTTTTCGCGCTGCCCCTTGAAAACGAAAATCGTGCCCCCATCAAGCAACAGTCGAAAATAGGAGAAGCACATGGAACAGAAAGAGAATCAGCCGCAGATCGAACAACACGAAGCTGCGGCCAGCGCCGAATCCGCCGCCCAACAGCACACCGACAAGACACCCAGCATGGAAGAGATGCTGCAGGAAGCCGAGCGCAAGGCACAGGAACACTATGACGCCTGGATGTACGCCAAGGCCGAGGGTGAAAACATCCGCCGCCGCGCGGCCGAAGACGTGAGCAAGGCACAGAAGTTCGCGGTGGAACGCTTCTCCGGCGAGATGCTGGCAGTGATGGACAGCCTGCAAGCCGGTCTGGCCGTCGAGACCGAGAACGTGGAAAGTTTCAAGAGCGGCATGGAACTGACCCTGAAGCAGCTATCCACTGTGTTCGAAAAGTTCAACATCACCGAGATCAACCCGGTCGGCGAGAAACTGGACCCGCATAAACATCAAGCCATCGGCATGGTGGAAAGCGAGCAAGCGACCAACACCGTGGTCAGCGTGATGCAGAAGGGCTACACCCTGAACGAGCGCGTGCTACGTCCGGCGCTGGTGATGGTGTCAAAAGGAAAAGAATAAGGCACTTGAAATTTCCGCCATCGCCCTGATATCAGGCTCCGAGGCAACAGAAACCAACCAATTCAAGCATTCAACTGAAAGGAAAGCATCATGGGAAAAATCATCGGTATCGACTTGGGCACCACCAACTCTTGTGTGGCCATCATGGAGAACGGCAAGACCAAGGTGATCGAGAACGCGGAAGGCACGCGCACGACGCCCTCCATCATCGCCTACATGGAAGACGGTGAAGTGCTGGTGGGCGCGCCCGCCAAGCGTCAGGCCGTGACCAACCCGAAGAACACCCTGTACGGCGTGAAGCGCCTGATCGGTCGCCGTTTCGAGGAGCCGATGGTGCAGAAAGACATCGCCATGGTTCCCTACTCCATCGTCAAGGCCAAGAACGGCGACGCATGGGTGAAGGTGCGCGACAAAGAGATCTCCGCTCCGGAGATCTCCGCCGAAGTGCTGATGAAGATGAAGAAGACCGCCGAAGACTACTTGGGCGAACCGGTCACCGAGGCCGTCATCACCGTTCCAGCCTACTTCAACGACAGCCAGCGCCAGGCCACCAAGGATGCCGGCCGCATCGCCGGTCTGGATGTGAAACGCATCATCAACGAACCGACTGCGGCTGCGCTGGCTTTCGGCATGGACAAGCAGGAAGGCGACCGCAAGATCGCGGTGTATGACTTGGGCGGCGGCACGTTCGACATCTCCATCATCGATATCGCCGAGATCGACGGCGAGCACCAGTTCGAAGTGCTGTCCACCAACGGCGACACCTTCCTCGGCGGCGAAGACTTCGACATGCGCGTGATCGAGTTCCTGGTGGAAGAGTTCAAGAAGGATAGCGGCGTTGACCTGAAGAAGGACATGCTGGCATTGCAACGCCTGAAAGACGCGGCGGAAAAAGCCAAGATCGAGTTGTCTTCCGCGCAGCAGACCGAAGTCAACCTGCCCTACATCACAGCAGACGCGACCGGCCCGAAACACCTGGCCGTGAAGATCACCCGCGCCAAGCTGGAAAGCATCGTGGAAGATCTGGTCGCACGCACCATCGAGCCGTGCAAGATCGCCATGAAGGATGCGGGCGTGACCAATGCCGACATCGCCGACGTGATCCTGGTCGGCGGCCAGACACGCATGCCGATGGTTCAGGAAAAAGTTAAGGCGTTCTTCGGCAAGGAAGCGCGCAAGGACGTGAACCCGGACGAAGCTGTGGCAGTTGGCGCGGCCATCCAGGGCGGCGTGTTGCAAGGTGAAGTCAAGGACGTGCTGCTGCTGGACGTGACTCCGTTGTCTCTGGGTATCGAGACCATGGGCGGCGTGATGACCAAGCTCATCAAGAAGAACACCACAATCCCGACCAAGGCATCGCAAGTGTTCTCCACAGCCGACGACAACCAGTCTGCGGTGACCATCCACGTGCTGCAGGGCGAGCGCGAGATGTCTTCCGGCAACAAGAGTCTGGGTCAGTTCAACCTGTCCGACATACCGCCCGCACCGCGCGGCATGCCGCAGATCGAAGTGACCTTCAACATCGATGCCAACGGCATCCTGCACGTGAGCGCGAAAGACAAGGCCACCAACAAGGAAGCCAACATCACCATCAAGGCCAGCTCGGGCTTGAGCGAGGAAGAGATCCAGCGCATGGTGGCCGATGCCGAAGCGCATGCCGACGAAGACAAGAAGACTGTGGAACTGGTGACCGCGCGCAACCAGCTGGACGCGCTGATCCACTCGACCAACAAGTCGATGAAGGAATACGGCGAGCAGTTGTCCGCCGACGAAAAGGCCGCCATCGAAGCAGCGGTGAAGGATGCAGAGGAAGTAGTGAAAGGCGACGACAAGGAAGCCATCGAAGCCAAGACTGAAGCACTGGCGACTGCCGCACAGAAGCTGGGCGAGAAGATGTACGCCGCCGAGCAAGCCAAGGCGCAGGCTACAGGCGGCGCGCAAGCGGAAGCCGGTGCAAAAGCCGACGATGCCGATGTGGTGGATGCCGAATTCACCGAAGTCAAGGACGACAAGAAGTAAGCCTCAACTTTCTTGATGCTGTAACCGGTGGGGCGCATGCGCCCCACCGTCACATGGAAAAAACATGAGCAAGCGCGACTATTACGAAGTCCTCGGCGTCAACCGTGACGCGTCGGAGGAAGAGATCAAGAAGGCTTATCGCAAGCTGGCGATGAAGCATCACCCCGACCGCAATCCGGACAACCCGAAGGCGGAGGAACACTTCAAAGAAGCCAAGGAAGCCTACGAGACTTTGTCCGACGGGCAGAAACGTGCCGCCTATGACCAATATGGCCACGCAGCATTCGAAGCGGGTGGCATGGGTGGCGGCAACCCGTTCGGCGGAGGGGCCGGTGCGGGCGGTTTCGATTTCGGCGACATCTTCGGCGACATCTTCGGAGGCGGACGCGGCGGACGCCAGCAGGCGCATCGCGGCGCCGACCTGCGCTACAACCTGGAGATCACACTGGAAGAAGCCGCACGCGGCGCCGAGAAACAGATCCGCATCCCGGTGATGGAAGAGTGCGAGACCTGTGATGGGTCCGGCGCCAAACCGGGCACCACTGCCTCCACCTGCCAGACCTGTGCCGGTCACGGTCAGGTGCGCATGCAGCAGGGCTTCTTCTCGGTGCAGCAGACCTGCCCGCGCTGCCACGGCAGCGGCAAGCAGATCAGCTCGCCATGCAAGGATTGCCACGGCAGCGGTCGCGTGAAAAAACAAAAGACGCTGGAGATCAAGATCCCCGCCGGTATCGACACCGGCATGCGCCTGCGCCACAGCGGCCACGGCGAAGCCGGTTCGCACGGCGCACCGCACGGCGACCTGTATGTGGAGATCCACATCAAGCCGCACAGCGTGTTCGAACGCAACGGCGACGACCTGCATTGCGAGATGCCGATCAGCTTCGCCACGGCGGCGCTGGGTGGCGAGATCGAGATCCCCACGCTGGACGGCGCGGCGCGCATCAAGATCCCGGCCGAGACGCAGAGCGGCAAGCAGTTCCGCCTGCGCGGCAAGGGCATCAAGGGCATGCGTACCCACGCACACGGCGACCTGCATTGCCACGTCATCGTGGAGACACCCGCCAATTTGACGGAGCGCCAGAAAGAATTGCTGCGAGAGTTCGAGGAGATCAGCCAATCCGATTCCGCGCGCCATAACCCGCGCGCCAAATCATGGATGGGCAAGGTGAAAGACTTCTTCGGCCAGTAAAGGCCGTTACCGCCCATCTGCAATGGAGGCGCGTATGCAAGTCAAGGCACTCGGCCATGTGGTGCTCAAGGTCCGCGACCTTGAGCGCTCCGTCGCCTTCTATCGCAATGTGCTGGGCATGAGAGAAGTCGCGCGTTACCGCGACGCGATGGCCTTCTTCTCACTGGGCGACAACCATCACGACCTTGGTTTGATGCAGATCGGCGCACACGCGCCGGAGGCGGATGCCGGCAGCGTCGGCCTTTATCACGTGGCATTCAAGGTGGGTGACAGTCTGGACGAATTGCGTGCCTGCAAAGCGCACCTTGAAGCGAACAACGTCAGCATCATCGGCATGAGCGACCACGGTGTGAGCCAGTCGCTTTACTTGCATGATCCGGACGGCATCGAGATCGAACTGTATGTCGATGCCGACCCCGCCATGTGGCGCGACGATCCCGGTGCGGTGCTGACCACCAAACGACTCCAACTCTAGGCGAGCATCGTCAGTCGGTTTGTTCTATGATTGCCGCGATAACTTTCAATAACAGGAGTCGTACATGACCTCTACCCTGCTTCTGCTTGGCGTCAGCCTCGTCGCACTGATCTACGGCATCAGCCTGTACAACCATCTGGTCAGCCTCAAACATGCCGTCGGCAAAGCATGGGCCAACATCGACGTCGCGCTCAAACAGCGCCATGACGAACTGCCCAAGCTGGTCGAGGTGTGCAAACAATACAAACAGTTCGAGCAAACGACACTGCAACGTGTGATCGAAGCGCGCTCCATGGTTCAGAGCGCACGCGAAGGACAGGACATCGCCGCGCTAGGCAAGGCAGAAGGCATGCTGCGCATGGGACTGGGCAGTATCTTCGCCGTAGCCGAGGCCTATCCGGAACTGAAGAGCAACGAACATTTCATGCAACTGCAGACGCGCATCAGCGGACTGGAGAACACCATCGCCGACCGCCGCGAACTGTATAACGAGTCGGTGAACATCTATAACGTCGGCATCGAGCAGTTCCCGGCTGTACTGATTGCCAACATGTTCGCCTATCAAAGCAAGCCATTACTGGAGTTCGCCGCCGCCGAAAAAGCGGATGTCGACATCAAGAAACTGTTCGACTAGGAACCAAAATCAATTCGCGCACTCACAGGCCATGCCCGCGCGGCTTGCTGTGTAGCGGACGATACTTTTAAACACAAAAGGAAACACAACATGAAGAAACTGCTCGTATTGACCTGTGCTCTGGCTATCTCCCAACCCGCCATGGCTGGCAACATCAACATCGGCAACCTCGGCACCCAAACGGATTTCCGCAACGTATCTGAAGACCTGGGTTCCGCACTGAGCTACAAAGGCGTGGTTCCGGCCGAATCGATGGGCGTCACCGGTTTCGATATCGGTTTGGAAGTGACCCAGACCGATCTGGCAAAAAGCGCAGCACTGTGGAACAGCCTGACCGGCAGCGACTTCAGCAAGCTGTATGTGCCCAAACTGCACGTGACCAAAGGTCTGCCGCTGGATATCGACATCGGGGCCTTCTACTCCGTCGTACCTACTACCGATATCAAGCTGATGGGCGGCGAACTGCGCTGGGCCTTCATGCCGGGCAGCACCACCATGCCGGCGGTCGCGGTGCGCGGCGCGCTGACCAAACTCTCAGGCGTGAACCAGCTCACGCTGGACACCAAGAGCGTGGACGTCTCCATCTCCAAAGGCTTCGCCATGCTGACGCCGTATGCCGGTATCGGTCAGGTATGGACCAACAGCACGCCGGATACGGCGACCGGCTTCACAGCCGAGAGCTTCACGCAAAGCAAGTTGTTCGCCGGCGCCAACCTGAACTTCGGCCTGACCAACCTGGCCATCGAGTTCGACAAGACCGGTGCGGCCCAGTCCACCAGCTTTAAACTGGGCTTCCGCTTCTAAATGTTGATCACATAGCCGCACGGAGAACAGGGTGCCTCTAAAAAGGCAAAATTCTAAGCAAGACAAGGCGCGAACAAAAAATTGCGACGAAGTTTGGCTTTTTAGAGGTGCCCGACAGTCATGCTGAACTCCCTGCGGCAACAATACGCGCAACTCATCACCTCCGGCGGACAGCTTATTTTGCTGTTCGCCGGTTTTCATTTGGGCAGCCGCGACGGCTGGTTGTGGACGCTGGGCGGCATCGCCTGCATCAGCATCTTCGCCTGGTATTCCGCCCTGCACCGCTACCGCATGATCAGCGGCACCCCCACTTCGCGCATCGCCTCGGCGGCACAAGGCTATGTCGAGCTGATCGGCCGCGCCCGTCCGCACGGCGATCCCATACTCGGCAAATATTCGATGCTGCCTTGCCTGTGGTACCGCTACAAGGTCGAGCGCAAAAACAGCAAGAATGAGTGGAGCACCGAATCCAGCGGCGAAAGTGAAGCGCCGTTCTGCATCGACGACGGCAGCGGCATATGCGTGGTCGACCCGCGTGGCGCGGAGATCCTCACGCAGCATAAGGACACCTGGCAGGTCGCCGACCATCGTTACACGGAATGGAAGCTGATCCAGCAGGACAACCTGTATGCGCTGGGCGAGTTCAGGACCCTGGGTGGCAGCAGCGATCCCGTCACCCGCAACGACCTGATCAAGCAAGTCATCGCCGAATGGAAGATGGACAATGCCGACTTGATGCGCAGATTCGATCTGGACGGCAACGGACACCTGGACATCGACGAATGGATGCTGGCTAGACAGGCAGCAAAACGCGAAGCGGATAAACGATTGACCGCTGCGCGCAATGAACCGGACACACACTTCCTGCGCCAGCCACAGGACAGTCGTCTGTTCCTGCTCAGCAACCTGTCACCGGCCAGACTGGCGCGGCGTTACGCGATCTGGACATGGGCGCACCTGACCTTCTTCTTCAGCGCGCTGGTAGGCATAGCCTGGGTACTGACCTCACTGCCGGGCTGATCACACCGCGTAGGCACCGCCCGGATTCAGCATAGCTACGATCTCCTGATGACCCGCACGCTCGGCCAGATCCAGCGCTGTTCTGCCATCACTGTATCTTGCGTAGCGATTGGCACCTTTATCAAGCAACAACTTGACCACCTGCGTATGGCCGTTGTTGGCGGCCTTGTGCAGCGCCGTCCAGCCGTCCACCGTGGAGAGGTTCACATCGGCTCCGCGCAGGATCAGATAGGCGCAAGCGATCAGATGCCCGCGGGTCGCGGCCTGCATCAGCGCGGTCCAGCCGAACTGGCTTTGATAGTTGGGATCGGCACCCTTGTCGATCAACAGCTTGACCACGTTCGAGTAGCCGTTGAAGGCTGCCCAATGCAGCGGGTTATAGCCGTTCTTGTCGCAGGCGGTGATCTTCGCACCGCATTTGATCAGCAACAGCGCGAATTCTTCGTTGCCGTTGAATGATGAGATCATCAACGGCGTCCAGTGACGTTCGTCCCGCACTTCAAGATCGACCCCGCAGGACAGGAATTCATGCACCGCGTTCTGGTTGTTCTCCTCGATGGATTTGATCAGGCCGCCGGGGCTGAAGTCATATCCCATCCGCTCCAGTTCGTGACGCTTGTATTCGGGCACATCTTCCCATGCACCGATCTTCCTGTCTGCATTGCGCACCCTGTCCAGATAGTTGCTCAAGCGGATGATCTCCGCCGCGGCCTCGGGCGGGAAGCCGGCGCGGTCGCCGCTGCGCTTGTCCACCATCAGATCCTGCAGGTAGACATCGATGTGCGGCGTCTCGATCAGCTCGACGATCTTGTTGAACACGCGCGGGAAGCGCGCCTCCAGGATCTCCGGATACAACGACTTGTCATTCCCCAACAGCATCAACAAACGCGTGTCCATCAGTCGCTGTACCGTTCCGCGATCTGCCTGAACTCCTCCTGAATAGCCAGGAAAGCGTCCACCACATCCGGATCGAAATGTTTGCCGCGCCCGTCCACGATGAATGCCACGGCATCTTCGTGACTGAAAGCTTTTTTGTAGACGCGCTTGCAGATCAAGGCATCGTAAACGTCAGCCAAGGCCATCAGTCTTGCCGAGATGGGAATGTCATCGCCTTTGAGTCCTTTCGGATAGCCGCTGCCATCCCATTTCTCATGATGACCCGAGGCGATCTCGCGCCCGATATGCAGGAAGCGGCTGGGCGCCGGCAAACTCGCTTCCGCCGCCGCCAGCGCATCGCCGCCCAGCGTCGGATGCGTCTTCATGATCTCGTATTCTTCAGGCGTGAGCTTGCCCTGCTTGAGCAGGATGTAGTCCGGGATGCCGACCTTGCCAATGTCGTGCAGGGGGGCGAGTTTGTACAGGGACTCTATGTTGTCGTCGTTGAGAAAATCACTGAAACGGGGATGCGAGCGCAACTTCATCGCCAAAGCACGGATATAGGTCTGTGTGCGGCGCAGGTGATTGCCGGTCTCGTTGTCGCGTGTCTCCGCCATGGTGGCCATCGCGATGATGGTGACATCGCGTATGCGCGACACCTCTTCGGTCTGGTGTTGCAACTGTTCGGTACGTTCGCGCACCTTGCTCTCCAGGCCGTCGTTCAGGCGCGCCAGTTGCCGCGCCAAAGACAGATTCTCGAAGCGCTGATGCAGCGAGCGCATGACCAGCTTGCCCAGGAACTGCCCTGCCCCCAGCATCACGAACATGAACAGCAGCAGCATGGCAGCCAATGCGGCATGCGTCTCATCCTGTTCGACCGCGACGCGAAAGATCAAAGGCAACATCAAGCCCAGCAGATAAGCGTAGAAAGCCGGCAGATGGGTGGCATTCATGGAAGTCGCCCCGGCAGCAAGACCAAGCATCACGCAGATCAACAACACCTGATCCAGCAAATCGACGGGGAAGAAGAACAATGTGCCGAAACCCCACATCATGCCGACGACCAGCGCGAACCAGAAGAATCGCCGACTCCAGTCCTGACATTCGTCGAGTGTATCGACACGGTCGCGATACCCCAGCCAGGTCACCAGCTCGGCCGCATGCAGCAAGTAGGCGCAGCCGAGCCACAACAACAGATCCCGGTGAGCATCAGAATCCCACATCAACCACACGAATAGGGGCTCGGCAAGCACCTGCCCCAGCAACATATAGGGAAACAGCTTCAGGCGCGCGCGCAACTGCTCAGAACGCACGGCAAGGTTGCCCGCATCGATGCGAAACATCAGTTCATCAAGGAAATTCCCGACCGCCGCCATATTCCGACATCACTCCCGTAATCATTGCATGCAGTGGACAACAATCCACCAGTCTCGTCAATGCGCCAGCGCACCGACCGTTCATTCAGGCTTGAAGAATGCTACTGCCTCCGCCTCGACACGTGTGCGCTTGAAAGGCGGCAGACTCTGCCAGATGCGTTTGCCGTAGTGTTTCGAGATCAGGCGCGGATCGCAGATCATCAGCACGCCCCGGTCGCTCTCGTCGCGGATCAAACGACCCGCCCCCTGTTTCAAATTGATGATGGTGCGCGGCAACTGGAACTCCATGAAGGCGTTGCGGCCCTGCTTGTTCATCTCGGCGATACGCGCCGCCAACACCGGATCGTCCGGCGGCGCGAACGGCAGCTTGTCGATCACCACCAGCGACAGCGCCTCGCCGCGCACGTCCACGCCTTCCCAAAACGACTGGCTGCCCAGCAGCACCGCATTGCCGTGTTCGCGAAAGCGTGACAGCAGTTCGTTGCGCGAGCCTTCCCCCTGGATCAGCAGCGGATACTTCAGGTTCTTGCGTTCGAACTCCGCCTGCAGGATCTCGTAGGCGCGCTGCATCGCGCGCAGGCTGGTGAAAAGCAGGAAGGCTCTGCCCTTGCTCGCCTCGATCAGCGGCAGCGCTGCTTGCACCACCGCATCGGTATAGCCATCGGTATTGGGCTCAGGGAGGCCTTGCGGCACATACAGCAAGGCCTGTTCCGGATAGTCGAACGGGCTGTCCCAGCAGGCGGTGCGTGCCTCCTGCAAGCCCATCTCGGCCTGGTAATGAGAGAAGTTCTGTTTCACCGCCAAGGTCGCAGAGGTGAATATCCAGGCACGCGGATGGCCGCCGATCTGCTTCTTGAAGATATCGGCGATGGAGAGCGGCGTGCTGTTGAGTTGCAGGGAGTGGTGGAACACTTCCAGCCAGCGCACCGTCTCCGGCACATCACCGTCTTGCCAGTGCTTCAATTGCTGCGCCAATGCCTGCGCGCGTTGCCAGCAGTTCTCCAGCCCTTCGCTGCGCTCCGCCTGCTTCTCCAATAGTCCACAGAGTTTCCCCAGTTTCTCGCCCAGGGTCTTCAGTGCCGTCGTGAAATCCTTGAGATCCGCTGTCGCCTGCGCCGCCATGCGGCCTTCCCTTTTGAACACCAGACGCAGGTCACGTGCCGCCTTGTCCAGCTCGTCACACGCCACCGGCAAGGCCGCAAAATCCTTGGCCGAGGTCAGCGCTTCGATACGCGCATCCTGCGCCAGATCGAACAGTTGCGAAGTGGAAAGGCTCTCGCCGAAGAACAAACTGGCGGTCTCGGGCAACTGATGTGCCTCATCGAAGATCACCGTATTGCAGGCGGGCAGCAACTCGGCCACGCCCTCGTCGCGCAACATCACATCGGCGAAGAACAGGTGATGGTTGACCACCACGATGTCCGCCTCCATCGCCTCCTTGCGCGCCTTGAGCACGAAACAATCCTTGTGCATGGGGCACTCCTGGCCCAGACAGTTGTCGCGCGTCGAGGTCACATACATCCAGATCGGCGCCGTCTCGGGCACATCCGCCAGCCCGCTCTTGTCGCCGCTCTGCGTGACTTTCGCGTAGTTCACGATCTTGGCCAGATGCTTCACATCCTCGCGCGTCTTGAACAAACCGTTCGATTGCGCCAATTCCAGATGGTAGTGACACACATAGTTGGAGCGCCCCTTGAGCAACGCCACCGAAACCGGCGCCTTCAGCGCATCGCGCACCATGGGCAGATCCTTCTGGAACAACTGGTCCTGCAGGTTCTTGGTGCCGGTGGAGACCACCACCTTGCCACCATTGAGCAGCGCAGGGACCAGATAAGCGAAGGTCTTGCCCGTGCCCGTGCCCGCCTCCGCGATCAGGATCGCGTTGTCGCGTATCGCCTCCGCCACGACCAGCGCCATCTCGCGCTGTTGCGCGCGCGGGCGGAACGAGGCGACTTCAGTGGCAAGCGGACTTTGTTCGGAAAAGAAACGTTCTACTTCAGTGGTCACAATGTGGGTTTGGTTGTTGGCAGGGGACAGCGCTATAGTGCGGTGGCGATTTTACGCGAGGTGCCGGCTATGGCTAAGAAGAACTTTCCCCTGCCCAAGGTCTACCGCCTGCTCGAACCGGGCCCGGTCGTGCTGGTGTCCACCCTGCATAAAGGCAAGGCTAACATCATGACCATGTCCTGGCTGACGATGATGGAGTTCGAGCCGCCGCTGGTCGGCTGCGTGATCAGCGGGCGCAACTATAGTTTCGAGGCTTTGCGGAAGACTGGGGAATGCGTGCTCAACATCCCGACGGTGGAACTGGCGAAGCAGGTAGTGAAAGTGGGCAACAATACGGGCAGCAAGATGGATAAGTTCAAGAAGTTCAAACTAACGGCGTCGCCGGCCGCGCTGGTGGATGCGCCGCTGATCGCGGAGTGTTACGCCAATCTCGAATGCAAAGTGGTGGATAGACGCATGGTGAACAAATACAACTTCTTCGTGCTGGAGGTGGTCAAGGCGTGGGTCGATACAGCGCAGAAGGACCCGCGTACGCTGCATCACCAGGGCAAGGGCGTGTTTGTAGTGGACGGGGACAGGATCAAGCTGCCCTCGAAGATGGCATGATCAGGCTGCGCCCTCTCCTTGCATGGTTGGTGTTGCTGGGGGTCGCCATGCTCAATGGCACGCTGCGCGACTTCACCTATGGCAAACACCTGTCGGAGTTGTCGGCCCACCAACTCTCCACGCTGATCGGCATCCTGTTGTTCGCACTGGTGATTCAGCGCTACGTGCGGCGCTGGCCGCCTGCTACGGCACGCGAGGCATGGCATATCGGCTTGTTCTGGATGTTGCTGACAGTGGCGTTCGAGTTCCTGTTCTTCCATTACGTCGGCGGCCACTCGTGGCAGGTGTTGCTGGCGAACTATGACATGTCCGCAGGCCGTTTGTGGCCGCTGATCCTGCTCTGGGTCGCTGTCGCACCCTATCTCTTCTTCCGTCTTACCCGGTCGCGCGGCACAGCGAATCACAACTGAACATGAACCCCCAATGAAGATACTCATCGACGCCGACGCCTGCCCAAAAGTCATCAAGGAGATCCTGTTCCGCGTGGCGGATAGACGCCAGATACACACCACGCTGGTGGCGAACAAGTTGCTGTACTGCCCGCCTTCTCCCTTCATCCATGCACTGCAAGTGCCTGCCGGTTTCGATGTGGCGGACAACAAGATAGTGGAGATGACCGAAGCGGGCGATCTGATAATCACGGCGGACATCCCGCTGGCTGCCGAGGTGATCGCTAAAGGCGGACATGTGCTGAACCCGCGCGGTGAGTTGTATAGCAAAGACAGCATCAAGGAACGGCTGGCGATGCGCGACTTCATGGATGTGCTACGCAGCAGCGGCGTGGAGACCGGCGGACCGGCCGCGTTGAGCCAGAAGGACCGGCAGACTTTCGCCAATCAGCTCGACCGCTTCCTCGCGAGACAAAAACCCTCTGGCTAAACCAGTCAGCCCGGACGGTCAGGACTGCTTATCACCATCTGGCGCCGCTTCTTCTGCAGGGCGGTTCCCTTTCCACTGTGCATAGCACTCAAGACCGCAGAAGTGGGCAACATAGTCGCCCACTTCGAAATCCACGGCGGAAGATTGCGGCACCTCTTTCATGCAGACTTCGCAACTCACTTGCTCTGACAAGGACAGCGATTCACGGTCGATGGTCATGGCACACCTCCTGTATGGAGTTGACGTGTGACCAGACTATTCCTGAAGGCGCAAAGTGGCAAGCCCGAACTTCATTCGCCGGGTGTGTCGTCATATCCAGTTTCCGGCAAGGGGTGAACGAAAAAAATTGCAGGAGTACAATCCGTATGAACATACGCAATGGTTCACACCAACCGGAGAGAAGATCATGCAAATCGCATGGAAAAAAGAACTGGAGATCGGCAACGAGATGATAGACACCCAGCATCGCATGCTGGTGCTCTTGCTAAAGAAACTCGACCTCGCAATCACCAACCGGATGGGCGAAAAGGTCGTGATGGGCATCCTGCTGGAGATCAAGAAATTCACCGAGTTCCACTTCCTCAGTGAAGAGAACCTGATGTCCGAGTTGCGCTATCCCGGCCTGGCAGACCATGAACGGATACATTCCGAATTGCTGGGCCAACTGAATGTGTTCATCGCCAAGATCAACCGCAAGCAGGAGACACCGGAAGACATCCTGCCGCAGATCGTGACTTGGGTCGCCAACCACGTGGTCAGTGAAGACCTGAAGATCGCGGAATATGTGAAGAACTCAACCTACCGACCGATAGCCGAGGATAGCTACGGGCTGTACCTGAGACACTACGAGTGACACCTCACATCACGGCATACAGCTTCTTCGCCGCCACCACCTTCACGATATAACCGCGCGTCTCTTCATAAGGCAGCTTGGTGCGCAATGCCTCATACACCTGCTCCGGCTTCATGGCATTGATCTTGTTGATCGCGTCATATTGCCGGTCGCGACTGCTCTTGAGCTGACTGAATGCCCGCATCACATTGGACGGTCCGGTGTTGTAGGCGGCGATAGCACAGTATTCGCGCGATACCGGATTCTGTATCTCGCGCAACGGACTGTCCTTGAGCAGCACACCCAGATAGGTGGACCCCAGCTCGATGTTGTTGTTCGCGTCGAACAGATACTCCTTGCTCGGCATCACATCCTGGCCCTTGGCCTTGCGATAGGCTTCACGCCCGCCGCTTGAAGGCACCAGCTGCATCATGCCGTAGGCGGGCGCGCTGGATACCGCGTAGGGATTGAACGCGCTCTCGGTCTTGATCACCGCATAGATCAGGCTGCGACTGACGTTCGTATTGTCTGAATGGCGGCGCACCGTCGCGGCATACTGCACCGCGCGCTTGTCCAGATGCGAATTCACCATATCGAAGCTCACGAAGTACACGTTCTTGCGCGTGCCGTTGGCATCGATACTCCGCGACTGCAATCGGTTGTCCACCAGATAGTCGGCGTAACGCTCCACATCCTCGCGCGACTTGAGCATATTGCCGTTCTGGTCGGCCACCAGCTGCTCCAGATAGGGATCGCCATTGAGGGTGACCTCCTTGTCGGAGAATAGATCGACTGCACCCGGATCACTCGGCGTCAGCAAGGCAACCACCACGGCATTGCGCAACTTGCCCTTCACGCTCGCCTCGTCCAGATGCTCGATGAGTATGCTGCCCGCGTCGTAATCCACCACCACACGGTTCTTGTAGTTCTCGGTGTATTTGACGTAGCGCGTGCGGCTGGGCAGGGTGCGGGATTCCTTCTTGCCCCATTTCGCCCCACTCTCCTTCTGCACATTCCCCATCAGGCGGTTGTACTCCGCCTCGGCCTTGCGCAGATCTGAAATGATCAGTCGGGGGTCGTATTTGTAGGCCTCGACACGGTTCGTGGCGACCCTGCGCAAAGCCTGCTTGGGATCGCTGGCGCTGGCGATATCGATCAGTTGCCTGGTAGAACAGGCGGGCAGACACAGCAGCCCCGCTCCGATCAGCATAAAGAGTTTGCGTCGCATCCCCACCTCCCTTTCACTCGATTCAGCGCGATTCCAGCGCCTCCCAGCGCGTCATCAGGTCCAGCATCTGTTCTTCGATCTCGGCAGCACGCTGGCTCAACTGTTTGGCATGGGCCGGATTGTCGCGGAACAGCGTCCCCGAGCCAAGTACCGTAGCGATATCTTCCTGTTCGCGCTCCAGCACCTCGATGCGGCGCGGCATCTCTTCCAGCTCCTGCTGTTCCTTGAAACTCAGCTTGCTGGCAGTCTTCGGTTTGGCGACATCGGGCTTGAATTGTGGTTTGGCCGGCGCAGGGGCTGTGACGCGGCTCTTCGCCTCGTACTGCTTCATACGCACCCAGTCCTCGTAGCCGCCGACGTATTCCATCAACTTACCGTCCCCCTCGAAGGCGATCACCTGCGTCACCACATTATCCAGGAAAGAGCGGTCATGGCTGACCAGGAACAATGTGCCCTGATAGTTCGCCAGCAACTCCTCCAGCAACTCCAGCGTCTCGATATCCAGATCGTTGGTCGGCTCGTCCAGCACCAGCACGTTGGACGGTTGTGTGAACAGGCGCGCCAGCAACAAGCGGTTACGCTCGCCGCCGGAACAGCTCTTTACCGGCGAACGCGCGCGCTCAGGCGGAAACAGGAAATCGCCGAGGTAGCTGATGACATGTTTGCGCTGCCCGCCGATCTCGATGAAATCCGAACCTTGGCTGATGGTGTCGGCCAGCGTGGCTTCGTCATCCAACTTAGCACGCAACTGGTCGAAATACGCGACGGATATCTTTGTGCCCAGCTTCACGGTGCCGGAGTCAGGCTGCATCTCACCCAGAATGATCTTGAGCAGCGTGCTCTTGCCTGCGCCGTTCGGGCCGAGCAAGCCGATCTTGTCGCCGCGCTGGATGCGGCAGGAGAAATCGTTGATGATCTTTCTGTCGCCGAACGACTTGCTGACATGCTCCAGTTCCGCCACCAGCTTGCCGGAGCGGTCGCCCGCCTCCAGCGTCATCTCCACCTTGCCCACCTTGTCGCGCCGCGCCGCGCGCTCCAGGCGCAAAGCCTCCAGCTGGCGCACACGACCTTCGTTGCGCGTGCGGCGCGCCTTGATGCCCTGGCGTATCCACACCTCTTCCTGCGCCAGCACCTTGTCGAACTTGGCGTTCAATACCGCCTCGTCCGCCAGCATGCGCTCCTTGAGCTTTTGATAGGCCGCGAAGTTGCCGGGGAAGGAGGCGAGCTTGCCGCGATCCAGTTCGACGATGCGGGTGGAGACGTTATCGAGGAAGCGCCGGTCGTGGGTGACCAGCAGCACGCTGCCTCTAAATTCCTTGAGCAGGCCTTCCAGCCATTCGATGGAAGAAAAATCCAGATGGTTGGTCGGCTCGTCCAGGATCAGCACTTCCGGTTCTGCCACCAAGGCCTGTGCCAGCGCCACGCGTTTGCGCACACCGCCGGAAAGCGAACCGACCAATGCCTCCGGATCCAGCTCCAGTCGCTGGATGGCTGTCTCGATGCGCGCCTGCACCGACCAGCCGTCCTGCGCTTCGAGCGCGGTCTGCAAAGGCTGCATCGCCTCCAACAGTTTCTCGTAATCAGCATCCGGCTCGGCCAGCTGGTGCGACAGATGGTGATAGTCGGTGAGCAGTTGATGCAGTTCGCCCAGACCGCGTGCGACTTCGTCGAACACGGTCGCCTTGGCATCCAGCACCGGCTCCTGACTGACGTAGCAGATGCGCGCAGTTGGTTGACGCCAGAGCGTGCCGTCATCCAGATGCGCCTGCCCGGCCAATACCTTGAGCAGGCTGGACTTGCCGCCGCCGTTGCGACCGATCAGGCCGACGCGTTCGCCTTCATCGAGTTGAAATTCCACATGATCCAGCAGTGCGACATGACCAAAAGCAAGGCTCGCTTTGTCCAGCGTGATATAGGGCATTAACTATTCTCTTCCTGCGGCATCGAGGACTGATAGATGAACGAGAACCCCACCGCGAAGAAGCCCATGCACAGATAGCCGAACATGGTGGTGAACTTGTCCAGCACCAGATGCGTGTTGTAGTCGCTGATCTGCAGCGCGAAGAAGTGGAACACGAACAGACAGGCCGCCAGCACATTGCCGACCAGCGTCATCCGGTGGCCGAACTTATATCCATTGCCGCCTTCCCTACCCTGCGGCGGCAGACCGCGCAACATGTACCACACCGTGAACACCCCGGCCAACAGCAGCAGTGCACCGACAGCCCGGCTCGGTATATCACCCTCCATCGTCGCCACGCCCAGCACATTGAGCAACATGCCGCCCGCCGCCGCCACCCAGCCCATAAAGATGGTCTGCGGCATGAAGAACCATGCGGCAAAGATATTCACATTCGGATACTTCATCACTTCCCTTTCGCAATCATTGCTTTCAAATCCTCGACGACCTCTGTCGAATGTCTCGAAGTCTCCACTTTCGTATAGACCTTGGCGATCCTGCCCTGCGTATCGATCAAGAAGGTGTAACGCCTGGCCACCTTGAACAACACCAGATCCAGCAATGCCCCGTACCGATCCGCCACCGCACCGGAACTATCCGCCAGCAGTGGGAACGGCAGGTGATACTTCTCGGCGAATTCGGCATGGCTCGCGCTGTCATCCACACTGATGCCGATGACGACCGCGCCCATCGCCGTCAACTTGTGCAGATCGTCGCGAAAGGCACAGGCTTCCTGCGTGCAGCCCGGCGTATCGTCCTTGGGATAGAAATACAGCACCAGCCACTTGCCCGCGTACTGCTGCAGACCGTGTACTGCTCCATGTTGATCAAGCAATTCAAGATCAGGCGCCGCATCACCCACTTTGGGCAACTCACCCGCGCGCGCCATCTGCATCACCAGCAATGACAAAGCCGCAAACAAACCGAACAGGATCAGCCATTTCATGTCGAATCTCCCCGGGCAAGCGCAAGCGAGGGCGGGATTTTACGTTAGAATGCGCGCGCTTCCTTGCCAATAAGCAGGTCCTCGTAGTTAAATGGATATAACCACCCCCTCCTAAGGGGTAATTACAGGTTCGATTCCTGTCGAGGACACCAACTCGGACATAAATCATGGCGATGCAAGGTAACGAGCCCGCACGCACTACCCAGCTCGACACCGCGCGAGTCGTGTTGCTTTATGCGGTGTTCGCGGGCTTGTGGATACTGCTCTCCGACGAGGTCATCAATTGGATCGTCGGCGATCCCGACTTTCGCCACCTCACACAGACTTTCAAAGGCCTGCTATTCGTCGGCGTCACCTCCGGCCTGCTCTACCTGTTGCTGAACCGCCGCCTGTGGCCGCAGGACGCCACCACTTCCTTCAGGCTGCAAGGCAGTCTGGTGTCCTGGCCAGCCTGGCAGCTATATCTGCTGGCGACTGTCCTGCCTTTGATGACACTTTTGGTACGCAATGAACTCGGCTCTCATTTTGGCCATCATCCTTTTGCGATCCTGTTCATGCTGCCCATCCTGATCAGCGCCATCGTCGGCGGTCTCGGGCCGGGCTTGTTCGCCACCCTGATCTCTGCTGTGGCGCTGGGCCTGTCGTCGTTCAATGCAGATATCAGTCCGCTGCCGCTTACACCTGCCAATGTCGCCCCGTTGATCATCCTTGTCGGGAACGGCGTATTACTCAGCCTGCTCAGCATGATGCTGCATCAGGCCCACTACCGCGCCGAGCTTGCCCGCCGGAAAGCTGAAGAGAACCTGAGCAATCAGGAACAACTTTCCTCACTACTGAACGCCATCGCCGACGGTTCCACCGATGCGATCTTTGCCAAGGACCTGCAAGGCCGGTATCTGTTGTTCAACCGTGCTGCCGAAAAGTTCGTGGGCAAACCGGCAGCAGATGTGCTGGGCAAGGATGACACCACCATCTTCCCGCCCAAGGACGCAGCGAGAGTCATCAAAGGCAATCAGCGCGTTATTGATGAGAACCGCACCATCACCAATGAAGAGACATTGCCTACGGCCGAGGGCACGACTGTCTTCCTCGCCACCAAAGGCCCGCTGCATGATGCGCGCGGCAAGGTCAGCGGCGTGTTTGGCATCTCCCGCGACATCACCTACCTGAAAAACGCTGAGAAGGAGATGCGTGAACAGCGCGACTTCGCCGAGACGCTGATCGATACCGCGCAAGTCATCGTACTGGTCTTGGATACAGAAGGTCGCATCGTGCGCTACAACCAATATCTGGAACGTATCAGCGGCTGGCGATTGGATGAGGTGCGCGGCAAAGACTGGTTCGAGACTTTTCTGTTGCCTGAAAAGCGCGACTCTGACCGTGAGTTGTTCAAATCAGCGATCCACGATATCCAGACCGTCGGCAACATCGACAGCCTGCTCACGCGTTACGGTGGCGAGCTGTCTATCGAGTGGAATGACAAGACGCTTAAGGATGAGAAGGGGAACACGATCGGCCTGCTTGCCATCGGCATGGATGTGACGCAGCGGCAAAAATCGGAAAAGCAGATTCACGATCTGGCTTTCTACGACAGCCTCACCGGCCTGCCCAACCGCGCCCTGCTACTGGATCGACTGGGCATGATGCTGCCCATCGCACAACGGCAGAATCGGCACGATGCCTTGTTGCTGGTCAATATCGACCGTTTCAAGAACGTCAACGATGCCAGCGGGCAGAACGTGGGCGACGAACTGCTCAAGGCTGTCGGCGCAAGGCTAAGTCAGTTGATACGCGATGGAGATGTGCTGGCCAGACTCTCCGGCGACGAGTTCGCCATCCTGCTGCCCGATCTTTCCAGACAGCAGCATGCCGCTGCCCATCAAGCCATGCATGTCGCTGAAAAGATCCACGTCGGCATGCGCGAACCGCTTGCGCTCGGCGAAGAGAGTTTCTCGCTCACAGTCAGCATCGGCATCGCGCTGTTCCCTTTGCACAGTGAGGAAGATGCCGCACTCGACATCCTGCGCCGCGCCAACACCTCCCTGCACCGCTCCAAAAGCGCAGGCGGCGGACAGACCATGCTGTTCGAACACAGCATGGACGAAACGACCAAGCAACGCTTCCAGATTGAGCGCGAACTGCGTCTGGCGATCCCCGGAGGGCAGTTGCGCCTGTACCTGCAACCGCAGGTGGATGCCTCCGGAAAGACAGTTGGTTCCGAAGCACTGGTGCGCTGGCTCCATCCCTTGCGCGGGATGGTACCGCCCGGACTGTTTATTCCGGTTGCCGAAGAGTCTAATCTCATCATTGAGATCGGCGAGTGGGTCATGGCCGAAGTATGCCGACTGCTGACAAGCGAAACTTTGCAGGGCCGCCCCTACCGTATCGCGGTCAACATCAGTCCGCGCCAGTTCCGCCAGCCGAACTTTGTGGAATGGGTAAAATCTTCGCTGGCCGCCACTGGGGCCGAACCAACCCATCTCACCATCGAAGTGACCGAAGGCGTGGTGATTGACAATGTGAGTGGCGTGATCGCCAAGATGAACGAGTTGGCCGTGACCGGCATCCACTTCTCGATAGACGATTTCGGCACCGGCTATTCATCTCTGGCATATCTGAAGCGCCTGCCCATCCATGAGATCAAGATAGACAAGACATTCGTGCAGGATGCGCCCAGTGACCCCGGCGATGCAGCGCTGATCGAATCCATCCTGGCGGTTGCCAAACACATGCATCTGAAGGTCGTCGCCGAAGGTGTGGAGACACAAGAACAGGCTGACTTCCTCAACCAGCGAGGAGAGGTCATCCACCAAGGATATCTGTTCGGCCGTCCCGAGCCAGCCGATAGAGTGTTGGCCTCTGTGTCTAACTAAACTACCGCGACACGGGCCGCGTCCGCTGTCATATCACCAATCACCGCCGCCTGAGCAAAACCTGCTGCACGGAAACTCGCCAACACAGCCTCCACGCCTTCCGGCGCGACCGACACCAGCAGACCGCCGCTGGTCTGCGGATCGGCAAGCAGTTGGCGCTGCCATTCCGGCAACCCTGCCGCGAAATCCACCTCGTGCCCGTAGCTCGCCAGATTGCGCGCGATGGCACCGGCCACGATGCCCTGCTGCACCAGCGGCAGCGCTTCGGACAAGGTGGGCACTTGGTCGAACTTCACCGTCGCACCCAGATTCGAACCGCGACATATCTCCAGCAGATGGCCCAACAAGCCAAATCCGGTCACATCGGTCAGCGCATGCACGTCCGGCATCGCGGCCAGCTCGCTGCCCACGCGGTTCAGCTTGGTCGTGGTCGCTATCATCTGCGCATAGCCCGCCTCGCTCAGCAACTCTTTCTTCATCGCGGCGGCCAGCACGCCGACCCCCAAACCTTTGCCGAGGATCAGCACATCTCCGTCACGTGCCGCGTTGTTCTTCTTCACATGATCGGGATGCACGATGCCGAGCGCGACCAGTCCATAGATCGGTTCCGGCGCATCGATGGAATGACCACCCGCGATGGGGATGCCCGCATCACGACACACCGCCTCGCCGCCTTCCAGGATGCGGCGGATGGTGTCCGGCTGCAGCTTGTCGATGGGCATGCCCACGATGGCCAGCGCCATGATGGGCGTACCGCCCATGGCATACACATCGGAGATGGCATTGGTGGCCGCGATGCGCCCGAAATCGAAGGCATCATCGACGATGGGCATGAAGAAATCGGTGGTGGCGATGATCGCCTGCTGGTCGTTCAGTCGGTAGACTGCGGCATCGTCGCTGCTCTCTATCCCCACCAACAAGTCGGGAAACGGCATCGCATGCTTGGTTTTGCCCAGTATCTCCTGCAACAAACCCGGTGCGATTTTGCAGCCGCATCCGCCGCCGTGCGACAATCGGGTCAATTTCACTTCAGACATCTTCACTCCCACCACTCATGTTATTCAAGACCGCGAACCTATCACAGCTCGGTGAGTTTGACGAAATCATCGATGTGCGCACCCCTGCAGAATTCGCCGACGACCATATCCCCGGCGCGATCAACTGCCCCGTGCTGTCGGACGAGGAACGCATCACCGTCGGCACTCTGTACAAGCAGGTGTCGCCGTTCGAGGCACGCAAGGTGGGCGCGGCACTGGTGGCAAAGAACATCGCCCATCATCTGGAGACGCGCTTCATGGACAAGCCCAAGTCGTGGAAGCCGCTGGTCTACTGCTGGCGCGGCGGGCAGCGCAGCGGCGCGATGAGCATCATCATGGGACAGGTCGGCTGGGCGGCACACAAGCTGGAAGGCGGCTACAAGACCTACCGGCGCGACGTGCTGGAAAAACTGGAGACGCTGCCGGCCCGTTTCAGCTTCCGCATCGTCTGCGGCCCGACCGGCTCGGGAAAAAGCCGCTTGCTGGACGCGTTGATCGCCAAAGGCGCGCAGGTATTGGACCTCGAAACCCTGGCCCATCATCGCGGCTCGGTGCTGGGCGGCATTCCATCGCAGCCACAACCCTCGCCCAAATCGTTCGAGACCGCACTGGTGCAGGCCATGAGCAAGTTAGATTCGGCGCGCCCGGTGTTCGTCGAATCCGAAAGCAGCAAGATCGGCCGCCTCACCGTCCCCGCCCCCTTGATCACCGCCATGCACAGCAGCGCATGCGTATTGCTGGACACCTCTCGTGAAGCACGCATCGCCTTGCTGATGGAGGAATACCAGCACTTCATCAACGATCCCGAGACACTGATCAAAAAGATCGCGATCCTCAAGCCCTTCCACGGTGCGAAGCGCATCGAGGAATGGGAAGTTTTGATACGTACCGGAGATTTCGGGACGCTGGTCGATGAACTGCTGACGCTGCACTACGACCCCGGCTACCAGCGCTCACACAACAGCCACTTCGGGGATATGGAACATGCACTTCAGTTGAAGCTGACTGATACTTCAATACCCGCCATGCGCCAAGCTGCCAGCGAACTGTTGCAAGCGATCAGCGACTGAGCGGCGCATCGCGCCACCTCGTCTTTCTGCATCCCTTCGTCTCCGAACACCACGCGACCATCCCTGCTTGCGCGCATATCCCCTTGTTAATGGAGTGGTTTTGGCGACCTTTCGCATGTCAAACTGGCATCGTTTTCCGTCGCTATTCCGCGCATCGACAGCTTGAAGCGTGGATACAATCGGCGTCAGGATTCAACTTTCGTTCATCATTGTCGATAGATAGACAGTCAGCATCAAACTGAAGGAGATGTCATGCGCAACAACCAGCCCGTCACCGGACGCGAATATCCCTTCCCGCAGGGGCAGACCGTCATTTCTTACACCAACCAGAAGGGCCAGATCACGCGAGCCAATGAGGCATTCATCGCGCTCTCCGGCTTCACTGAAAAGGAGCTGATGGGTCAGCCGCACAACCTCGTGCGCCATCCCGACATGCCGCCCGAGGCCTTCCGCGATCTGTGGGACACGATCAAGAAAGGACGCCCGTGGAGCGGTCTGGTGAAAAACCGACGCAAGGACGGCGACCATTACTGGGTGCGCGCCTATGCTTCACCGCTGGCGGACGGTAGCGGTTATGTCTCGGTCCGTGTCGCGGCGACGCGTCAGGAGATCAGCGCTGCAGAATCGCTCTATGCCCGCATGCAGAACGATGACCGTATCAAGCTGGACGAAGGCCAACTCGCCCCGCGCTCCCTGCTCGGCAAACTCGGTTCCATGTTCGGCAACATGCGCATGGTCTCGCGCCTGTGGTCGCTCTCTCTCAGCGCTCTGGCTGGCTTCGTGGTGGCGATCACAGTCGGCTGGCTGGGCGTGAACAGTGCCACCAAAGGCCTGCAAAGCGTATACGAGGATCGCGCCGTACCGATGTACGACCTGAGTCAGATCGATTCCAAGATACGCGAGAACTACAACGACCTGGTGCTGGCGTTCCAGCACGATCCTTCCGGCGCGCTGGCTGCGCTGCACGGCCATCCGGTAACGCAACACCTTGAGAACGTCAGCAAGCGCAAAGACGAGATCAACGCACTGTGGCAGAAATACATGGCGACCTACCTGACTGAAGAAGAGAAGGTGCTGGCCGCCGATGTCGATGCCCAACGCACGGCTTGGCAGAAGAAGATAGCCGAGACGGTCAGCGCCTTGTCAAAGAACAACTACAGCAAGGATGCCCTGCAGAACCTGCTCGTCGCCGGCCGCGAAGAGCGCGCGGCTTTCCATGCTTCGCTGGACAAGCTGGTCTCGTACCAGACTTCCGTCGCCAAGAGCGAATACGATCAGGCGCAAACCAGCGCGAAACTGGCTGCTCTGATCTTCGAGATCCTGCTGGTTGCAGGCACACTCGGACTCCTGCTGCAATCCTGGTTCATCATCAAGCGTATCCGTAGCGGCCTGCAGGCTGCGATCGATGCGGCCAACGCCATCGCCGCCGGCGACCTGACCAAACCGCTGCCGGCTGCCAGCAAGGACGAGCTGGGTGATCTGGTCGCATCGCTGTCGGTGATGCGCAACAACCTGCATGAACTGATCGCCAACGTGAGAGAGGGCATCTCCGCCCTGAACATCACCTCCGGCGAGGTCTCCCACTCGGCCCAGAGCAGTTCCAAGGTCACCGAGATGCAGTCCGAAGCCGCTTCCGGCATGGCCGCCGCGATGGAGGAGCTATCCGTCTCCATCGATCAGGTGAGCGAGCACGCCAAGGAAGCCTATGCGGTCAGCCAGACCTCCAGCAAACAGGCGACCGAAGGCGGCAGCATCATCCAGAATACGGCATCGGAGATGGAACTCATCGCCACCGCCGTGAACCATGTGGCGACCAGCATACGCAGTCTGGAAGGATATTCCGACCAGATCACCAGCATCGTCAACACCATCCGTGAGATCGCCGACCAGACCAATCTGCTTGCGCTCAATGCCGCCATCGAAGCGGCACGCGCCGGCGAACAGGGACGTGGTTTCGCGGTGGTCGCCGATGAAGTGCGCAAGCTGGCCGAACGCACAGCGACCTCGACCAAGGAGATCGGCAGCATGATCGGCAAGATACAGGAAGGCACCAAGCAGGCAGCCCAGGAGATGGAAGTCAGCGTCAAACGGGTGAGCGGCGGTGTGGATCTGGCACGCCAGGCTGGCAAATCGGTTAGCAGCATCAACGAAGCGGCCCAGCAAGCGGCGCGCGCGGTGGACGACATCACGGCGGCGATACAGGAACAATCGCTGGCCGCACGCGACATCGCGGAACGTATCGAGAAGATCGCACAGGGGACGGAAACGAACAGCATGGCCGCTGCCCAGACTGCCTCCTCCGCGCAAGAGATGACCTCTCTCAGCAAGCAACTGGATGAACTGGCGGGACGCTTCCGTATCGCCTAGTCTGTTTGACTCCAAAAAAAGACCCGCCGAATATTGGCGGGTCTTTTTACGTCTGCGTTACTGATTACGCCTGCGATACCGGCACGCGCGGCGCTAATGCACACAGCAATTCGTAGCTGATGGTACCGGCGGAGCGGGCCACCTCGTCGATCGGCATGCCTTCGCCCCACAGCACCACGTGGCTACCGACGCGCGCGTCCGGCAATGCGCTCAGATCGACACTCAGCATATCCATCGACACCCGCCCCAGCGTGCGCGTGCGCTGCCCGTCCACCAGAATGGACGTGCCGGTCGCGGCATGGCGCGGATAACCATCGGCATAACCGCAGGCCACGGTGCCGATGCGCATGGCGCGCTCGGCGCGGAAGGTCGCACCGTAGCCGACCGTCTCCCCTGCCTTGATGTCGCGCACCGAGATGAGCTCGCTACGCAATGTCATCACCGGCATCAATCCAAGAGATTCAGCGCTGACATCGGCGAACGGTGAACTGCCATAGAGCATGATGCCGGGGCGCACCCAGTCCGCATGCGCGGCAGGATGGCGCAGGATGGCGGCGGAGTTGGCGAGTGAACGGGGATGGTGACGATTCGCGGTGAGTTGTTCGAACCGCGCAAGTTGTGCCGACACGCCCGGTGCCTCGTCCGCCTGCGCGAAATGGGTCATCAGGGTGACCTCGCGCACCGCGCGATGCGACTTCAATCTTTCCATCACGGCGGGGAATTCCTGCGCCGAGAAGCCGAGCCGGTTCATGCCGCTGTTGAGCTTGAGCCACACCGAAAGTCCATTCTTGCGCGGATAGGCATCCAGCCATTCCAGCTGATGCTGGCTGTGGATCACGGTCGTCAGCTCGTATTCGGCCAGCAAGGGCAGTTCGTCGCGCGAAAAGTAGCCTTCCAGCAACAGGATGGGCTGGCGGAAACCGGCATCGCGCAAGGCCACCGCGTCGCGCACATCCAGCAGGGCGAAGCCGTCGGCATCGTTCAGGGCTCTGGCTGTCTGCAGCAGACCATGCCCGTAGGCATTGGCCTTGACCACCGCCATCACGCGCGCCGATGAAGCACGGCGTACCACACGCAGATTGTTGCGCAATGCGGAAAGGTCGATATGAGCCTGGATGGGGCGTGGCATGTCAGTTATTCAGTTGGACAGAAGTGGCGCGAATGATAACAGGCCGCTGTTTGCGGTACTTTTGAAAGTGCCGTGAATATTCAGAATTTAACAAACCCGCAAGAAGTTTCATGTTATAAAACCGCGTCATTTCAACCTGAACCTATCGTGAATCGCGGCTTCTACACCATCCTCGCAGCGCAGTTCTTCAGTGCGCTCGCCGACAATGCCCTGTTGTTCGCCGCCATCGCACTGCTGAAAGACCTTGCCTCACCCAGCTGGCACACCCCGGTGCTGCAACAGTTCTTCATCTTCTCCTACATCCTGCTCGCCCCCTTTGTCGGGGCTTTCGCCGACTCGCTGCCCAAAGGGCGCGTGATGTTCATCAGCAACCTGATCAAGCTCGCCGGCTGTATCGCCATGCTGGTTGGATTGCATCCCCTGCTCGCCTATGGACTGGTCGGGCTGGGCGCGGCGACTTATTCGCCCGCCAAGTACGGCATCCTCACCGAATACCTGCCGCCCAGCCAACTGGTGAAGGCGAACAGCTGGATGGAAGGCCTCACCGTCGCCGCCATCGTGCTCGGCGCGGTGATCGGCGGCGTCCTCATCTCGCCCACCATGTTCGCACCGCTGGTCGAATCGCTGAACATCCCGCTGCTGGACAGCGTGCCCATGTTCGCTATTGCCATCATCCTGGTGCTCTACGTGATCGCGGCCGTGTTCAACCTGTACATCCCGCACGTCCCCATCGACCATAAGCCACTGAGCCGCGACCCGATCGCGCTCACCCAGGACTTCTGGCACTGCTTCAAGCTGCTGTGGAAAGACCCGCTGGGCCAGGTGTCGCTGGCGGTCACCACGCTGTTCTGGGGTGCGGGCGCGACGTTGCGCCTGCTGCTGATCGGCTGGGCGGCGGTCGCGCTCAACTACGACATCGGGCAGGCCGCCCAACTCACCGCATGGTTCGCCATCGGCATCGCCATCGGTTCGGTGCTGGCGGCGCGCTACATCACACTGGAACATTCGGTGAACGTGCTGCCGGTCGGCATCGCGATGGGGCTGGTCGTGCTGCTGATGATCCCGATCTCCAGCAGCATGCTGGCGATCCTGTTGCTGATCGTGATGGGCGCGATGGGCGGCTTCTTCGTGGTGCCGATGAATGCGCTGCTGCAACACCGCGGTCACCTGCTGATGGGCGCCGGCCGTTCCATCGCGGTACAGAACTTCAACGAGAACATCAGCATCTTCGCCATGCTCGGTCTGTACGCCGTGATGGAAAAGATGGAACTGCACATCTTCATCATCCTCACTGTGTTCGGCCTCATCCTCTCCGGCGTGATGAGCCTGCTGTACAAGAGACACCGCCACGACCAGGATAGCGGCGCGATGTGATCGGATGCGATAGCTGTTCGGCTATCGCTCAGTAGCCCAAGGCCAGGCCCGTGTTGTGACGCGGATCGTTCGCGCCGTAGAAGTGATTGTTCCCCACCGCCGCCCCGCCCAGCTTGGGCGCACCGATCAGGATCGCCGTCACATGGTTGGCATAGCCGGTATCGCTGAAGTTCTGCCCCCATGATTCGAGTACTGCTCGCGTATCCGGACTGAGCGCGTAACGCTCGACGAAGGTCGTATCGGGCAACCATTGCTGATGGAAGCGCGGCGCATCCACCGCCTCCTGGATGTCCATGCCGTAATCGATCACGTTGAGGATCACATGCATCACCGCCGTGATGATGCGGCTGCCGCCCGGCGTGCCCAGCACCATCAGCGGCTTGCCGTCTTTCGTGACGATGGTCGGGCTCATGGAACTCAGCGGGCGCTTGCCCGGCGCAATCACGTTCGCCTCGCCCTGCACCAATCCGTAACTGTTCGGCACGCCGACCTTGACGGTGAAATCATCCATCTCGTTGTTGAGCAGCACGCCCGTCCCCGCCGCCGTGACCTTGGCGCCGAACGCGCCGTTCAAAGTGTAGGTGACCGACACCGCATTGCCCCACTTGTCCACGATGGAGTAATGCGTGGTGTTGTCGCCTTCATGCGGTGCAACACCGGGCTTGATCTGCAGGGAGATGCCCGCCTTGTCTTTCGCGATCTTGCTGCGTATCCGCGCGGCATAGTCCTTGTCGAGCAGGCGCGACAGCGGGTTGTCCACGAAATCCGGATCCCCCAGATAGCTGTTGCGATCCACATAGGCATGGCGCATCGCCTCGATCTGATAGTGCACAGCCTGCGCCGAATGAAAGCCAAGCTCAGGCAAGGGATAGGATTCGAGGATGTTCAGCATCTCGCACATCGTCACCCCGCCCGAGCTTGGCGGCGGCGCGGAGACGATGCCGTAACCACGATAGCTGCACTCGATGGGGGCGAGCTCGCGCGTTTGATATTGATCGAGATCAGCGTGCGCAATGATGCCGCCGTTGGCCTGACTACTCGCCACCAACGCCTCCGCCACCGATCCTTTGTAAAAGCCTGCACTGCCGTGCTGGCTGATCTGTCGCAATGTGCGCGCCAGATCTTTCTGAACCAGCCGCTGCCCGACTTGGTAAGGCTGGCCACGATGCAAAAAGATCGCAGCGGAAGCCGCATCTTTTCCGAATGCCTGCGTCGCCATGCCCAACATATCGACATCGCTTTGCCCCAACACGAATCCGCGTTGCGCCAGTTTGATCACGGGGGCCAGCACTTTTCCGCGCGGCAAAGTGCCGTACTTCTCCAGCGCGTATTGCATGCCGGATACCGTGCCGGGCACGCCTACCGCGAGATGTCCGTCCGTGCTCGCCCCCTGCACTACATTGCCATCGCGGTCGAGATACATACCGGCTGTCGCCGCCAGCGGTGCCTTCTCGCGAAAATCCAGGAAGGTCTTGCGACCATCGGCCCGCATCAGCGTCATAAAGCCCCCGCCCCCCAGATTGCCCGCCACGGGATACACCACCGCCAGCGCGTAACCCACCGCCACCCCGGCATCCACCGCATTGCCGCCGGCCTTCAGCACATCCACCCCGACCCGCGTGGCCAGATGATGGGCCGTCACCACCATGCCGTGCTCTGCCGCGACCGGCGCAGGCGAAGCGGCCCAGGCACTGCCGTGCAGAATGATCGATGCGGCGAGCAGAGCTCTGGCGGATGAACGTAGTTTCATGGCGCACTCCAATGTGTTGTGACCCATCATCCCCGGCGGAATATATAGGCCATCGTTCTTCTTGATTGAATCCGGCAAAGGTGCGAATGTACGCGCACCTTATGGCTGGCTGACGGCAAAAATACCATGACACTGGACAGGCTAGATAGAAAGCATTTCAGCAAAGACCAATACATCTTCTCCGAAGGGGATGAAGGCGGTTGCGCATATATCATCGAATCCGGCGAAGTGGAGATCATCCAGACTTCGGGCAGCGGCGATCTGCGTCTGAGCCTGCTCAAGGCGGGTGAACTGTTCGGCGAAGTGGCCTTGCTCGATCAACACCCCCGCACCGCGACGGCTCGCACCACATCCGACACCATATTGATCCGGATCGAGCGGCAGCTGGTGCAGGAACTGCTGGACCGCAGCGACCCCATCCTGCGTCATCTGTTGCAAGTCATCCTGGAACGCTTCCGCAACAATCCCGGACACGAAACGCATCACACATCGACACCGGATCAAAGCCCGGAAAGCGTGCAGTCACGCAGAGAGTTGCAAGGTGCCGCCACGCAGAAACTGTCGATGGCGCACGGCATCACGCGCGCACTCAACCAGGACGAGTTCGAGATGTATTACCAGCCGATCTGCGATCTGAAGGACGACAGCGTGGCGGGCTTCGAAGCGCTGATCCGCTGGCATCACCCGACCGATGGCCTGATCCCGCCCATGGACTTCCTGTGGCTGGCCGAACAGACCGGGCAGATCCGCCAACTCGGTTTGTGGACACTGGAACGCGCTTCACGCGACTGGCCGCGTCTGCGCGAGATGATCAAGCATGACACCCCCTTCGTCAGCGTCAACCTGTCCGCCCGGCAACTGACCGGCGACAATCTGGTGGATGATGTGATCGCCATCATCGCCCGCCACAACATGCCGCCCGAATCATTGAAGCTGGAACTGACCGAGACGGTGATGGTGGAACAACCCGCGCTCGCCATGAACATCCTCAGCCGCCTGATCGAGCTGGGATTCAAACTGGCACTGGACGACTACGGCACCGGCTACTCGGGACTGGATAATCTGCAGCGCTATCCTATCGGCACGCTCAAACTGGATCGCGCCTTCGTCGCCCCCATGCTGACATCCAAGCAAAGTCTGGAGATCGTGCGCTCCTCGATCGCGCTGGCACACACGCTGGGGATGTCGGTGGTGGCAGAAGGTATCGAGACCCGCGAGACACGCGATGCGCTGGCCGATCTGGGTTGCGATTACGGCCAGGGCTGGCTGTTCGGAAAACCCATGCCGCTAGCCTGATCAGCGCGCTTCAACACTCACTTGTTGCGGTAGAACTTCCAGATGTTCTTGCCGCCGTGCTTGGCGGTATACATCGCCTCGTCAGCCTGTTTAACCAGTTCGTGCGAATCGGTGCCATCATCAGGAAACAAGGCGATGCCTATACTTGCCCCCACTTTCGCAGTCTGACCGGCCAGATCGAACGGTTCAGCCAACACTTCCACGAGTTTCCCGGCCAGTCGTCCCGCGCTTTCCGCATCGCCGATGTTTTGCAGCAACACGATGAACTCGTCCCCTCCCAATCGCGCCACCGTATCTGAATCCCTCACTGCTCCCTTGAAGCGCCCTGACACCCCCTTGAGCAGCAGGTCGCCCGCTTCATGTCCCAGCGTGTCATTGACCTGCTTGAATCCGTCCAGATCGATGAACAGCACCGCGAGCTTCTGCTTGTTCCGCTTCGCCAGAGTGACCGAGTGATCGAGGATGTTCAGAAACGAGGCGCGATTGGGAAGGTTGGTCAGGTAGTCGAAATGCGCCAGATGCGCAATACGCTCTTCTGTCTCCTTGCGCTCGGTGATGTCGCGCACGATACCGATGAAATAGCGCTGGCCGCCCAGAAACATCTCGGATGCGGACAGTTCCATCGGAAACTTCCCGCCATCCTTGCGAACCGCCAGCACCTCACGACCGCGAACGCCAAGAACGCGCTTCTCTAGATTGTGCACATAGCGATGCAGATAACCGTCATGCGCACTGCGATCCGGTTCCGGCATCAACAGCTTCACGTTCTGTCCTGTGATTTCCTGCGTGGAATATCCGAAAATACGTTCTGCAGCAGGGTTGAAACCCTGTATCAATCCAAATTCATCGATAGTGATGATGCCATCCATCACGTTATGGATGATGGCCTGCAACTCATCCTGACTCTTCACCAATTCATCTTTGATCTTCTGCAGATTGGTGACCATCTGCCAGAACAGTTTTACCTCCGCTCCGCTGGTCACACGGTGATCGCCGAATACCTTGTAAGCCTCCTCCGCGACAGATTCGTCGTTGGACAGGTTATAGATGATGCAGTCGGAATACTCTTTGCAAGCCCGTAAGGCAGAAACACTATCGGTGTAGGTCGGGATGCCGTACTTGCGCGCCAATTCAAACCCCGGTGCAGCGGGATCGGTATCCACGATAGCGACAACTGTGGCCAGATCGTCTTCCATGAACATCTCGAGCAAAGCCGATCCGCCGCGTCCCGCCCCGATGATCAGCACCGGCTGACCCGAAAATATCCTTGTCTCCACGCTCCCCCCACAATCCAACGCCGTGATCCGAATATAGTTGCCTGCCGGCTCAACCGGCCCAGCACGCATGCTACAGCGCATCCTCGCATTATGAAACCGAATATTCGATTCCCTGAAGCCTCCATATCCCGTATCCGGTCAGCGCATTTCTGATTATCATGGCCCCGTAATCACGCCGAAGGAGAACACCATGCGCCCTCGTATCGCCGTTATCCTTTCCGCCGCTCTGGCGCTGGGTGCCTGCAGCCGCGACGAGCCGCCGCCACCGGTTCCAAAACTCTTCGCGGAGCAGCGCGACGCGCTCGACCAAGCCAAAGACGTATCCGCCATGCAACTGGAAGCGGCCGAGCAGCAACGTAAGGCGATGGAACAACAGACCCAGTGACCGGGCGCCCGTCATGACCAGATCGCTCAGCCTGACCCGCGCAGCCAGATTGACAGGCGTGACACGGGCCGAACTGCAAAGCCGCATCAAGCGCGGCGAGATGGTCTCGCACGACGGCATGATCACAGTCGGCGAACTGCTGGCCTGCTATCCCGATGCAAAACTTGAGGACACCGCCGAAACGCAGCGCATCGCGCAGATCAAGGAACGCGCCTTCGGCAAGCGTGTGTTCGAGCGCGCCCTGCCGGAACCGGAAGTACTGGCCGCGCGCCTCACCGAATTGAGCAAGACACTGGCCGCCAGCCAGGCGCAGGTGGATAGCTTCAAAGCGCTGCTGGGCAGACTTTGGGACAAGCTCGACAGCACGCCCGAAATATCGACGGCAGCACTGAAGAAATGGTTAGCACAGGAGGTTGAATTGGCAATCGAACCCGGCTTCATCAACCCGCTCGCGATCAAAGACAATATCCTGCGCGTGATGACGGCACAGGTGACGATACTGCCCAGCCGGCACGATTTCATGGTCGAAGGCCACGACTCGCTGCTGGAAGCCGCCATGCGCGCCGGCATCCCGCTCAGTTACGGTTGCAGCGGCGGCAACTGCGGCCTGTGCAAGGCGAAGGTCGTCTCGGGCGAAGTGCGCAAGACGCGCAACCACGACTTCATCATCCCCGAGGCGGAGAAGGCAGCGGGTTATGTGCTGTTGTGCAGCAACACCGCCGTCAGCGATGTGGTGATCGAAGCACCGGTGGCGGACAGCGTGCAGGACATCCCGTTCCAGCAGATCGAAGCGCACGTGAAGGCCATCGGCCATATCAACGACGACATCCTGCTGCTGCATCTGCAAACGCCGCGCACCAAACGCCTGCGTTTCCTCGCCGGACAGGGCGTCACACTGCGGCTCGGCCTGTCTTTCACTGCCCTGCAGGCCATCGCCAGTTGCCCGTGCGACGACCGCAACCTGCTGTTCCACATCCATCGCCAGCCCGGCAACCTGTTCTCCGATTACGCCTTCGACAAGCTCAAGACGCATGAGGTGGTGGAGATCGAAGGGCCGCAGGGTGAATTCATCCTGCACGAAAGATCCGCCCGTCCGCAGTTCTTCTTCGCGCTCGACTGCGGCTTCGCACCGATCAAAAGCCTGATCGAACACGCCATATCACTGGAGGCGAAAGACATCTATCTGCACTGGATAGGATCGAGCAAACAGCACATCTACCTGCCCAATATCGCCCACTCCTGGGACGATGCACTGGACGATTTCCACTATCAGGAACATATCGCCGGTTTCGATCTGCGCAACGTGAGCGGCAAGCGCGAAGACACGTTGATCAAACTGCTGCAGGACATCCAGATCGCGGATGCCGCCATGCTGCAGGGGGACATCTACATCGCCGGGCCGGACGAAGCCGTCACCATCACCGAAAGATTCTTTCTGGAATTCGGTTTGCCAAAGACCCGCGTGTCCGTGTCTCGCGTAAAATGACGCCCTGCGCGCCGCTGGCGCACCGAACAACTTAGCGGAGGGTGTCTGGATGGATCTGGTCTCATGGTTGGTGTATGGCGTGCTGTTCATGCTTGCGGAGTTCCTGTACGGCTCCATGTATCTGCTCGCCATCGGTCTGGCGTTCATCTATCCCGCCATCGCGCAGTACAACGGTGCTGCGACCAATATGCAACTCGCGGCCCTGGCCGCAGGCGCGGCAGTCCATGCGCTGGTCGTGTACCTCCTGCGCGCGCGCAAACGCGGCGACGGCCCCGCGCCCGCCCGTCCCCAGATCGGCGAGCAAGTCGACGTGATCGAATGGCTGGACGAATGCAGTGCGCGGGTGATCTGTCACGGCCGTGAATGGCAGGCAGACAAGGTCGACAGCCGCATGCCGGACGCCATGCATGGCACCATCCACTCCGTTCAGGGCAGCCGCCTCGTCATCACCACCGAGCAAGCCAACTGAGCTTGTTCTGCACATTCGATGCACACCATTGAAGCCCTGCGCGCCGGCGAACTGGCCGGCGTACAACGTCTCGACCTCAGTTGCGGCCTGGGCGGATTCCCGCGCGAGATATTCGCGCTGGCCGATACGCTGGAGATCCTCAACCTGTCCGGCAATGCGCTCAGTACATTACCTGACGACCTGCCGCGTCTGCACAAACTGCGCGTCATCTTCTGTTCGGACAATCTTTTCACGCATGTGCCGGAAGTGCTGGGCCGCTGCGCGGAACTGGAGATGATCGGCTTCAAGGCCAACCGCATCGAGACACTGACCGCCGCCGCCCTGCCGCCCAAACTGCGCTGGCTCATCCTCACCGACAACCGCCTGCGCGAACTACCGCCGCAACTTGGAAGCTGCCCGCGCCTGCAAAAACTCATGCTGGCTGGCAACCAGCTGCAACACCTGCCAGACGAACTGAGCCACTGCAAAGATCTGGAACTGCTGCGCATCGCCGCCAACCGTTTCGAGCATCTGCCCGACTGGTTGTTCAAAATGCCGCGACTCGCCTGGCTGGCCTGCGCCGGCAACCCGTGCAGCGACATCAACGAAGCGGCCGCACTGGAACATCTGCACATCACTCCGGTCGAGTGGCATCAACTGGAGCTGCATCACCAACTGGGTGAAGGCGCCTCCGGCGTGATCCATCGCGCGCACCACCGCGAACGGAACGAAGCCGTCGCGGTGAAGATGTTCAAGGGCACGCTCACCAGCGACGGACTGCCGCGCAGCGAGAAAGCCGCCAGTATCGCCGCAGGGGATCACCCCGGCTTGATCCCCGTCATCGGCAAGATCAGCGAGCATCCCGAGCAGACGCCGGGGCTGGTGATGTCACTGATCGATCCAGCCTTCCGTAACCTGGCCGGTCCGCCCAGCCTCGCTTCCTGCACGCGCGACATCTATGCGGACGATGTGCGCTTCACCCTGCCGGTCGCGCTCAACATCGCCTGCGGAATCGCTGCCGTGGCCGAACATCTGCATGCGCAAGGCATCATGCACGGCGACCTGTACGCGCACAACATCCTGTGGGATGAGGCAGGCGACTGTCTGCTGGGCGATTTCGGCGCGGCCTCTTTCCTGCCGCAGGATGCACAGCAGGCCGCGGCCATGCAGCGCATCGAAGTCCGCGCCTACGCCTGCCTGCTGGAAGAACTGCTGGATCGTTGCGAGACCACAGATGCTGCGACCGTGCTGGCGCTACGCGACTTGCAGCAGCGTTGCGACAGCAAAGATGTAAACAGCAGACCCCTGTTCGCCGACATCCATCGCGAACTCACTGGATGGACCGACACCCTGCCATGACCAGAACCGCACCGAGCAAAACCGACATCGCCCTGATGGAGCCCTTCAGCGGCTTGCCGCTGGAGCGCATCCACTTGCCGACCACACAGGAAGGATATGCCGCCGCCACTGCGGATATCCTCGCGTCGGGCATCGTCGGCTTCGATACCGAATCGAAGCCGACCTTCTCTGTCGGCGATGTGAGCGAAGGGCCGCATGTGGTGCAGTTCGCCCTGCACGACAAAGCCTACCTGTTCCAGACCCACCGCAAGGATAGTCTTCCCTTCCTGATCGAGTTGTTGCAGTCACCGCAGTTACTCAAGGTCGGCTTCGGGCTGCGCTCGGACGGCAAGCACATCCGCAACAAACTGGGCATACGCCCCGGCGCACTGGTCGATCTCAATCAGGTGTTCAGCAAGGATGGATTTCAAAAAGAGATGGGCGTGCGCAACGCGGTCGCGCAGATGTTCGGCCAGCGTTTCATCAAGTCACGCAAGGTCACCACTTCCAACTGGGCATTGCCGGAATTGAGCGCGCAACAGATTCTGTATGCGGCGAACGATGCCTATGCGGCACTGAAGGTATTGGAAGCATTGGATCTGCCGCGCGAGACATTGCCGGTCATGTATGCCGACCAGACTGACTGAGACTCATGCAACAGCGCGCTTCTGTTTGAGGTTGTGCATCGCGTCGACCGCGATCTCGCGCACCTCTTCGTGCACATCATGCAGACAGGCTTCCACATACGGCTTCGCGGCCACACTCCCCGTCAGTCCGAGCAGATGACAGGCATCGGCACGCACGCGATGGTCGGCATGACGGCTCAGTTCCGCCAGTTCGGGCAGCAATACCTGCAAAGCGGGTGAGTAGCCATAAGATTCCAGCAAGGCACTCACACCCAGCCGCACTTCAAGATTCGCCGACGGATCGGCCACGATGGACAGCAAAGGTTTCAGTCGCTGAGTGTCGGCGTGTATGAAGGCACTCGCCTGCACATAACCGCCTTGCGTCAACAGGTGCGCGACGTAGTGCGCCTTGCCCTCTTCGCCATGTGCCCAGTCCACCCACTGCCGCAACTCGCCCAGCGTGTGCGCGCCAGTCAAAGTGAATATGCCCAGCTTCAACCAGGGAGCGCTGCGCACCTCATACTGCCGTGCCAGCTCCGGTTGCGCGCTGGCATCCACCACCCGCACATCCGCCACCTGCCCTTCCTGCTGCAAGGTGTGCAACGCGTGCTTCACCGTCGCGCAATGCGGACAGTTTGGCGTCACGAACAACAGGGCGTCGGGCGGGTAGTTGGTCATGGCAGCCAGTCGTCCAGCGCGCGCTCCGTCCAGCGCCACAGCGCATCATCCAGTTCATGGTCCGCGGCCAGTGCGGAGCACGGTGTCTCCTGGCGATCCTCGAAATAACGCCCTGTCACGCCCTGCACCTTGTGCGAGGTCGCCAGATAGACCGAGGTGCGCGCGCCGTTCGCCAGCGTATCGCCCTTCATGTTGAAGCCGGTGTGCAATAACTTGGTATCGATCACGCCCGGATGCAGACTGTTGGAACACAACCATGATTCGCGCTCCGCCAGCGCGTTGGCGAACAGGGTGTCGGCCAGTTTGGAATTGGCGTAAGCGTGATAGGCATCGAACTCGCGTTCTGAATTCATGTTGTCGAACGCGATGCGTCCGCTTTGATGCGCGACGGAACTCACCGTCACCACCCTCGGATCGCCCGATCGCCTCAGCAGCGACATCAGCCAGCGCGTCAGCACGAACGGCGCAAAATAATTCACCGCCATCGTTTTCTCGAAACCGTTCGGCGTCAGTTGCCGCTCCGCCATATAAACGCCCGCGTTGTGCAGCAGCACGTCCAGCCTGGGCAGGCGTGCATTCAGTTCCTGCGCCATCTGCACCACCTGCCCGAGATCGGCCAGATCGGCACACGCGGTCTGCAATTTCGCATCCGGCACCGAGTGCCTGATCTTGTCCGCCGCCTGCAGCGCTTTCACCGCATCACGACTATGCAGCACCACCTCGTGACCGAGTAGCGCCAATTCCCTTGCCGTTTCCAATCCGATGCCGTCCGTCGCACCGGTAACCAGTATCGTGCTCATGCATCACTCCGTATTGCAAAATCCTCAAATCTGCCGCTGCCATCAGCCACGTCCACGCGCGACACCTGCGCCAATTCCGGCCCGCGATGCGCCCACGCCAGCAACGCATCCACTGCTGCCGCCTCACCCTGCACCATCGCTTCCACCGTGCCGTCGCTGCGGTTGCGGCACCAGCCGTTCACACCCAGTTTCTCCGCCTCGCGCCGCATCGAATCGCGATACCACACCCCCTGCACACGGCCGTGCATCACCAGATGCAAGGTTTTCACCTCATCACGCATCCCGCTCCCCCTGCACCGTCACCACGATGCTACGACTGCCGCCGTGGTTGCGATGCTCGCACAGATAGATGCCCTGCCAGGTGCCCAATGCCGGGCGACCGTTCGCCACGGGGATGTTCAGGCTCGCGCCGAGCAGACTGCATTTTATATGCGCGGGCATATCGTCTGCACCCTCATCCTGATGCCGGTAGTAAGGTTCATCTTCCTGCACGGCGCTGTTGAACCACTGCTCGAGATCCTGCCGCACGGTCGGGTCGGCGTTCTCGTTCAGCGTCAGCGATGCCGAAGTGTGCCGGATGAAGACATTCATCATACCTATCCTGAACTCGCGCAATTCCGGCAGAGCGCGCAGCACCTCGTCCGTCACCAGATGGAAGCCGCGCGCGCGGGGTTGCAGTCGTATCTCTTTTTGTAACCACATGGTAATAAAGCCTGAAATAACAATCGGGTCGCTGCTTCATGTAATATCGGCGCAACGGAAGTCGGCCGTGCAGTGAAAAGGCTATCTCTTCCCGGCGTCTATTACAACGCAAAACACACGATCCATGACCGCATGATGATCAGTCTTTTCCCGAAGAAGCCCGGTATGCAAGTACGCGCAGAGCAGATACGCATGCTCTACGAACAAGGGCCGACCATCCAGTTGCTCGGTCTGCTCACCGGCCTGATAGCGGTCGTCGTGTTCTGGGATCTGGTCGATCACGACATGCTGTTGCTCTGGCTGGGCGCCCATGTCTCGCTCACACTGCTCAGGCTTGGCTTCAACACATGGTTCACCCGCCGCAATCCCAGCGGCGTCGCCGCCCTGAAAGGATGGGGCGATCTTTACGTCGCAAGCACATTCATCTCGGGCCTGATCTGGGGCAGCCTGTCCCTGTTCTACGACCCGTCATGGCCTGCTTCCTACCAGATCATCCTGATCGTCATCTACACCGGCATCACAGCCGGATCGTTCAATACCCACACGCCCTATTTCATCGCCTTTCCGGCCTTCTATCTGCCGCCGGTCTGCTGGCTAACCCTCACGCTGTTCCAGCAGCAGGGCGAAGGCTATCAGGCACTCACCGCCCTGTTCGCCATCTACATCGTGTTGATGTACCTGTCTGCCCTGCGTTACCACCGCAGTCTCACACGCGCGCTGGAAGTGCGCTTCGACAACGAGCGGCTCGCGGACGAGCTCTCAACTTCCAACCAGCGACTCAGCTCACTGGCCGACACCGACGAACTGACCGGCCTGTACAACCGGCGCTCGATGTTCAACTGCCTGCGCAACGAATGGAACCGCCATTTCCGCAGCCGCACCATGCTCTCGCTGTTGTATATCGATCTGGATTGCTTCAAGCAGTACAACGACACCTATGGCCACGAAGCGGGCGACCAGTGTCTGATCAGGATAGCCAAACTGCTGCACAACCATGCCCTGCGCTCCAGCGACATGGCGGCGCGTTTCGGCGGCGAAGAATTCGCACTGATCCTGCCCGAGACCGGCAAACAGGACGCCGAAAGGATCGCCGCCTCCATCATCGACGACCTCGCGCTCATGCATATCCCGCATAGCGGTTCGACCGTGACCGACCACGTCACGGTGAGCATAGGCATCGCCAGCATGAGTCCGGATGAACCGGACAATGATTCCGTATTGAGAGAGGCCGCCGACCTGATGCTGTACCAGGCCAAGCATGCAGGTCGCAACCGCTTCGTCTCGGCAGCGGACACGCATAACGCCCCCACGCCGCTCGCCGCTGCCTAGCGCAACGGCGGGGGATGTCCCCCACACAATCAGGAGTCTCACATGGTCGGCTGGCTCATTCCCGTCATCAAAACCGTGCTGCCGCATATCGGCACCATCATCTCCGCAGCGTCCCCGGTATTCACGCGCAAGAGCGGCGATAACGCCACCCTGCAGCAACAGATCACCGAGCTGCAGAGCGCAGCCTCGGCCAACGATGCGCACATCAAAGACCTCGCGGCACAGATGCAGGTCGCCATCGAGGCACTGGAGAAAGGCACCCGTCTCGCCGAGAAAGGCTATCGCCATGCCATGCTGCTCGGCATCGCCTCGTTCATCCTGTCGCTCAGCGCGCTAAGCATCGTGCTGATCAACTGAGCGGACCGATATGGGAATGAAAAGCGTCTACGAAGCCGCCAGTGGACTGGACGGCCACATGATCCTGAACCTGCTGGAACAGTATCGCATCGCCGGACGCATCGAAGGTGAGCACCTGCAAGGCGGCATGGGCGAGTTGCAAGCGTTGGGATTCGTGCGCGTGATGGTGGCGGAAGAAGATTACGAGCAGGCCAGACAGATCATCCGTGAATGGGAAGCGCTACAGCCGCCGGACGAGTCAAAGACACCCGCGCCGCGCGACACGCTGGGTCTGCAGCTGTTCATCGCCGGATTCATCCTCGGTGCAGCACTGATGTATTGGTGGATGCGACTGCCTGCGGCCTGACACCGCCGCACACTTCAAGCCAGCTTCAACCTCACCTCGAAACACGCTCCGCCCGCCGGCCCCGGCACGCAGCGCACGCTGCCGCCGTGCCGCTGAGCGATCTGCCGCACCAGCGACAATCCCAGACCGTAACTGCCTTCCTTCTCGCGACTACCCACCGGACGATAGAACGGTTCGAAGATGCGCTCGCGCTCTTCCGCCGCGATGCCCTTGCCGTTATCGCACACCTGGACCAGTACCTCCCCGTCCGCCTTGCGCAGACTGGCTTGCACTTCGTCGCCTCCGTGGCGGCGCGCGTTCTCCAGCAGGTTGCGCAGCATGCGACGCAACAGACGTTCATCGCCGCGCAAGTCGATCGGCACGGCCTCGCACTGTGCTTCGGTCCGCGCACACTCTTCGGCCAGCAAGGCTGCCAGATCGATGTCGTCCGCATGCAGCGGTTCGCGCGAGGCATCCAGCCGGCTGGCCAGCAGGATCTCTTCGATCAACTGGTCCAGCTCGGCTATGTTCTGCCGCACCTCGTGCTGCAACTCGGGGATGGGGCGCTCGGCCTGCATCTCCAGCGCGAGGCGGATGCGCGTCAGCGGTGAGCGCAGTTCGTGCGAAGCGTTCGCCAGCAATTGTTTGTGCGCCAGCAACAACGACTCGATGCGTTCCGCCGCCTGATTGAAACTGTTGGCAAGCGATGAGACTTCATCGCACCCTTTCGCCTCCACGCGCGTCTTGAAATCGCCCTCGCCCAGCGCCACAACCGCCTGCTTCAATCCTTCCAGACGCCGTGTCATGCGTCGCGTCATCGGGTAGGCCACCACTGCCACCACCAGCGCGATCAGCAGCAAGGTGAAGAAGATCGGCAGCGGCGGGCGCGGGCGCTCATGCGGCGGCTGGGCCAGCAACCATCGGCCATCGGGCAATCTCATCACCCAGGCGGATTGATGGTCGGGCCGGTGCAACCAGTCGTTCTCCTCCGCACGCGGGCCGGGTGGCAACAACGCCGGACCGGTGTGGGCCAGCAGACGCATGTCTGACGAATAGAGTGACAGTCGCGGCAACGCCGGGCGTGCCAGTCGTTCCAGCACCGCCTGTTGTTGCGCACGCGGGGCATCGGCGGGCGGCAGCGCCATCACGATCACATCGCGCACCGTCTCGAAGATCTGGTTCTGCGGCGAGTTCTTGCCCTGGTAATGCCAGAACGTCGCGACCAACACCACCAGCAATACCAGGCTGGCGATCACGCCCATGTAGATTTGGAAATAGAGCTTCCTCATGCTGCGTCCCCGTCCTGACTGCGAGCAAACACATAGCCCGCGCCGCGCAACGTGATGATGCGGCGCGGATGTTTGGGGTCGTCTTCAATGGCCGCACGGATGCGCGAGATGTGCACGTCGATAGAACGGTCAAAGGCTTCCAGCGGCTCGCCCTTCACCGCATCCAGCAATTGTTCACGACTCATCACCCGCCCCGGCTTCTCAGCCAGCGCCAACAACAGGTCGAACTGGTACGACGTCATTTCGCACGGCTTGCCGTCCACGCGTACCAGACGCGCCGCACGGTCGATTTCCAAACGACCAAAGCGCAACACATCGCCACCCGCTGTCTTGCCGCGGCGCAGGATAGCCTTCAAACGCGCCAGCAACTCGCGCGGTTCGAACGGCTTGGGCAGGTAATCGTCCGCGCCCATCTCCAGCCCGAGGATGCGATCCATCGCCTCGCCGCGCGCGGTCAGCATCAGCACCGGGATGTCCGAGAACACACGCAACTGACGGCACGCATCCAGCCCGTCTCCGTCCGGCAACATCAGGTCCAACACCAGCGCGTCGTAGTCGCCCTGCTTCAAGGCTTGCAGGCCAGGCGCAATGGCGTGGCGCGCATCAACGCGATAACCCGCGTCGCCCAGATATTGCTGCAACATGGTGCACAGGCGTTCGTCGTCGTCGATGATTAGGATGTGGTGGTTCATGTGTCGCTCCAAATAACTTGCCCCGCATCATACCAAGCGGCATGCATGCGGGGCATTACTGCACTCCGATCAATCGTGATGCATCCAGCCGCGGCGCTTCTCCATCTTCTCGGCCAGCTTGGCGCGCTGCTCCGGTGTCAGCACATCGGCCACCGCCAGCATGGTCGAGGTCATCTGCTTGCTCACCTCGTCCGCCAGTTTGATCTGCTCGGCACGCTTGGCCTCGATGGCTGCCTTGTCCAGCGTCGGAGTAGCCATCAGCTTGCGCATCTGGATATGGTTGTCGCGCATCTTCTCGGCCAGCGGTGCGCCCTGCTCCAGCGATGCCTTCACGATGGCGCTCGCCTTCTCCTTCTGTGCGTCGCTCGCCTTCACATCGTCCAGCATGCGTTCGATACGTTTGTCGGCATATTTGCCCATGCGCTCCACGTCCATCGGCGCACCGGACATGAATGCCTGCGGGCCGCCATGGTGGAAGTCATGTCCGCATGCCATCGCCTTGCCGGAAAAGAAGCCGATGCCGAATACGGCCAGCAGGCCGATCACGCGTGCCAGACAATGACCGCGTCGGCCGTGGCAATGATGGTCATGCTTTCCGTTGCAGCCGCGCTTGTCTTCGTTGTTTGTTTCCTGGGTAGTGTTTTGCTCGCTCATGTCTTTCTCCTTGATCGTTTATTACCGCACCGTGTGTAGCGGCTGGGTGTCACTTTATGAGCGGGCCGTTGCCGGGATGTGTGGGAAAGGTAAAGTTTTGTGAAGCGGGTGCCTGACACCTCTCTGCTGCGGCAAGCGGTGCGCTAGCGTAAGATTGCGCTTGATCCCACACATGACTCCGCAGCAACAAGAAAGCCCCCATTGAACGCGCCCACCCTGCCCACCACCGAACGCGGCACCCACATCGCCCTGATCTTCGCACTCGTATCCGAACGCCTCGCCATCCACTATGAACATGGCGTATGGCTGACCGAAGCACAGGGTGCCACGCTCGCCGCCGACTGGCTCGCGCGCTCCAAACGCAACCTGCCGCTGAAACTTCGTAAACACCTTTCCGCGCTGAGCGATCAGATTGCGAAACAGATCGTCACCACCACCAGCCGCGAGACGGGGCTAATCATCAGTCATGAGATGCAGGAATCTCTGGACACCCGCTATGAATCAGAGATCGGCCAGTCCATCATGGTTGAGTGCGAACGCATGCTGGATGAACAGCCGCCGGAGCCAGCAGCATGAGCCTGCTCTACGACATGCCGCTGTTCCGTCCGCCCTCCGAGGGCGACAACCTCATCATTCAGGCCACGCTGGGCTGCAGCTTCAACCAGTGCAGCTTCTGCGCTATGTATCGCAGCAAGCAATATATCGAACGCCCGCTTCAAGAAGTCATCGCCGACATCCGTGCCGCCGCAGCTGACTGGCCCGATGCGCAGCGCGTGTTCCTCGCCGATGGCGATGCACTCGCACTGCCCACCGACCACCTGCTCGCCATCCTGCGCGAACTCGCCGCCGCACTGCCGCGCCTGACGCGCGTCTCCTGCTATGCCACGCCCGGCAACCTCGCGCGCAAAAGCAGCGAAGAACTGGCACAGCTACGCGAACACAAACTCAACCTGCTCTACTTCGGCATCGAATCCGGCTCCGACCTCATCCTGAAAAAGATCACCAAGGGCGCCACGCAAAAACGCATGGCCGAGGTGCTGCACAAAGCGAAAGACAGCGGCATGAAAGTCTCCGCCACCGTCATCCTCGGTCTCGGCGGCATCACACACAGCGACGAACACATAGACGGCACCATAGAGCTGCTCAACAACGCGCCCGTCACCTACCTCTCCACACTGCAACTGTATCTGGACGAAAGCGTGGAAGCAGAATTCCACCGCAAGTTCGGCGAACCGTTCCAGATGCCGGACGACCTCGCGATATTGCAAGAACAGCAACGCCTCATCAGTGGCCTCAACCCGCCGCAGCCCGTCATCTTCCGTTCCAACCACGCCTCCAACGCGCTGGCACTGGCGGGCAACCTGCCCAAGGACAAAGACAAACTGCTGGCACAACTGCGCGAAGCGATGGCTGGGCATCGGCCGCTACGGCCGCTGTTCATGCGCGGGCTGTAACACCGTTCGGCATATCCCCCGCTAGGAGGATGGCCTCTTCACGCCGATTCCGGTTAAAGTCTGTCCTAATACTTCACGAGGACGTAGCCATGGACACAGCAGAGTTGAGCAAAGAACAACGCATCCTGCGCGCGATGCGCAAGACACTGGGCAGCGTCGTGCGCGATGCCACGCCACTAGGCGGCCGCCCCAACCCGCTAACCGACAACACCATTCAAGAGATCAAAGAATGCTTCGCGATCATCTCCGAACGCGAAAGAGAACTGGCCGCACAACTCGGCTTCGACGAGTCCAAGCCTTATTACAACGACGGCAGCGAACCGCCGAGTGCGCAGATCATCAGCCTCATCAAACCTTCCAAGCACTAACGCAACACCGCTCTTTCGTGCGCCTTGTTCCTGCAAGGCAGTCCGTAGCCCGCGCATGGAAGATTTAATTGCGAGAGTTTTATTAAGCGTATAGCATGGAAACACTTAATAAGATTGCTGCAATTAAACCTTTCCAATGCGCAAATCCGAACTTCATCCCGACCTGAAAAGAACCTGTGTGCCGATACCGGAACATTCGGGATGCTTTGCCGTTATCCCGCCAGCCGTGCCTGTCAGCGTCAATGTCCCGGCTTGCCACGGACTGCTGGTACTCGCCCAAAGGGAACTGGAACTGCTGACCGAAGTGATCAACCGGAATCCGCACGATGCCGAGCTGCTGATGTACATGCTGAATCGGCGCGAGGCGGTCGACAGTAGCCAGATCGAAGGCACCCACACCGGCTTCGACGGTCTGTTGATACACGAGATCGAAGCAGGAACAGAAGACGAAGTAAGCGACACCGATGCCAGCGCAACGCTGAACTATGTGCGCGCTTTCGTTGCGGGTGCTCGCCAAGTCGACCTTCACGGCCAAGCAGCGCTGGATTTGAACCTCGTCCGCAACATGCATGCACAACTGATGGCAGGGCAAACCCGATATGCGCCCGGAGCGTGGCGTGACCGGCAGAACTACATCGGCCTGCGCATGGAAACCGCACGGTACATCCCGCCACCGCCCGCCGAAGTGCCGCGCCTGATGGATGATCTGCTCGGCCTGCTGCAATACGAGCCGGATGGCGTGAAGGTAGTCACCATACTGCTGCGCGCCGCGATCGCCCATGTGCAATTCGAAGCGATCCACCCCTTCCTGGACGGCAACGGACGCACCGGCCGCCTGCTGCTACCGCTGATGCTCAAAGCAGAAGGCAAGCCGCCCATCCATCTCGCCTCCTTCCTGAAACTGCGCCAGCAGGAATACTACGATGCACTGTTGCAAGTGCAGACCAAGCTGCAATGGGAACCGTGGATACGCCTCTTTCTGGAAAGCGTGATCGCCTCATGCCGCCACACCACCAGACTGTTCGATGATATGCGCGCCATACACCAACGCTGGCAAAACCTGCTGACCCAACAAGGCAAGCGCCGACACGCCACCATCTGGAAAGTCGGCGGACTGCTGCTGGGCCAACCCGTGGTGACGATCAACTCGATCACACAACGTCTCGGCGTCACCTTCCCTGCAGCCAACGACGCCGTATCCGAACTGGTTGCGCTGGACATACTGCGCCCTGCCACCCAGCAAAGTCGGCACCGCGTCTTTCATGCCCACGAAGTGATGAACGTGCTTTACAGCGGGCTGGATGCAGTGATCGAGGATGTCGGACAACACACCTGAATCAATACCCGAGAAGTTGATCAAATCGGATACCAATCTCTCAGTTTCATTGACACGCCCCACCGCCTCACCTACATTCCACCCACTTGCAGGTCTACCGGATGCACATCCCGCCGCACGTACGGCGCGAGGCACACGGCAGAATCCCCAGAACAGGATGGCTGGCGCAAGATAAAAAGAACCCGCACCGACGGGAACAAAGCTAGCCGTACAACTGTTCGCAACAAGGGGAAGCACTTGTCTCAACCCGGCAATAACAAACACCTCTCGCACATCCTGCGAACAAGCGTGCCATCACAAATCGTCCCCTCGCCCCAGCGGGGAGAGGGTTGGGAGAGGGGAAACCCATGAGCCACAACCCCCTCGCCGCCAGCGAACCCTGGAACCTCGTCGCCGACGGCTACGCCGAGACCACCATGCTCGTGTTCGAAGAATTCGCCGCAGAAGCCATCGCCGCCGCCAAACTCAAACCCGGTGCGACCGTACTGGATGTCGCCTGCGGCCCCGGCACACTCGCGCTCAAACTCGCGCACCACGCAGGCAAAGTGCATGGCATCGACTTCTCCGAATCCATGCTCAACGTGTTCCGCGACAAGATCGCCCAAGCCGGACACGAGCACATCGAACTGCACTGCGGCGACGCGCAAGCCCTGCCCTATGCCGACGCGACATTCGACGCCGCCTTCTCACTCTTCGGCCTCATGTTCTTCCCCGACCGGAAGAAAGGATTCGCCGAGATACACCGCACACTCAAACCCGGCGGCAGCATCGCCATCACCAGCTGGGCACCCGTAGACGAATCACCCGCGATGATGACCATGTTCGGCGCACTGCGCGCCATGAAGCCAGAGCTGCCGCAACCGCAACGCTCCGTCACCACGTTAGAGAACCCGGACGTATTCAAACAAGAAATGGAAGCCGCCGGATTCCGCAACGTAGAGATACGCCGCATCACCAAAGCCTTCCCCGTCACCAGCATTCCCGAGTTCTGGGAATTCATGGTCAAAGGCAGCACCCCGATTCAGATGATGAAAAAAGGAATGGGCGATGCGGAATGGCGCGAGAAAGAAAAGCTGGCGCTGGATTACTTGAAGAATGAATTACCTGACTTACCGACTGAGCTGACTTCTGATGCTTGGTTGGGGGTGGGGGTTAAGTGATGACTGCAAAGAAACCGTTGCCTACCCCAATTTGTTGCACTACTTGATATGATGCTCGCTCGAACTATTCGGGCCCCTTTTGAATTTGGTGAACATATATGGCGAAGAAAAGTTTTATCCTACAAGGAATAACACCCAAGACGCATGCTCAAGCAGTGCGCGAATTATTCGATGTACCAGACATCAAGAAGGTAATACTGAGCGTTGCATTTGTAAGCGAAAGTGGTGTCAAGCAAATTGAAAACCAACTCAAAGCACAAGCTGCACTTGTAACGGTGTTTGCCGGGATTAGAAATGACATTACTTCTTACCAAGGCCTTGCGCTCTTACGCAACATTGGCGTCAAACTTTACACGGTCGATACTGGCTCCAGAAATGTAATTTTTCATCCAAAACTGTATTTAGTTCGTGGGAAGACTACTGCACGCTTTGTGGTTGGAAGTGCAAACCTTACGCTTGGCGGCTTGAACAACAACATTGAAGCAGGCCTTGTGATTGATTTCGATCTTTCCGACACAAACGACAAGGGAGTCGTTGATGAAATCGAGACGCAGCTTACATCTTTACCAACTGAATACCCAGATCATGTTGTCAAAGCTGGAACTATTGCTGGTTTAAATAAATTGCTAGCCAGTGGTCGCTTGGTTGATGAGATGGCAATTACACCCCCTCGACCATCAACCTCCGCCACAGGAACTGGGAGCACAGATACGACTCCCCGCATGAAACTCAAAGTTACTCCTATTCACCGCGCCCTCGCAAAAGCGAAGGCTGCGCCAAAGAAACCTAATCCTCCGAAAGCACCCGTGGGAACAAAAGCGGGAACAACTGCACTCCCCCCCGTTCCTGCGACCATTGGAATTGAATTTGAATTGGTGTGGGAGAGCAAGCCGCTCACCCGACGTGATCTGACAATCCCAGACGCAAAAGGCACACATGCTACAGGCTCGGTCAACTTAGACAAAGGACTTCTTCCCGAAGAAGTTGATCATCGTCACTATTTTCGGGACGATGTATTTCCGCATCTCGTATGGGCAAATCGATCAGCGACCGTGGATGAAACCTACGCAAAATTCCAGTTGGTTCTGAAAGGAATCAGTTATGGAGAATTCGACTTGCCCATTCGGCATACAACGGGCACTACAAGTAAGGCTTATAAGCAAAAGAACGCTATGACTCGCCTCAGTTGGGGGCCAATGCGCGAGTATGTCGCGCGTCCCGATTTAATCGGTAGGACTCTAGCCCTTTACCGAGACAAAGCTGATCCTGCACGATTTGTTCTGGAGGTTGATTAGATTGCATCAAGCGCTGGCTCGCTGGAAGTGCGATGCCTACGATCCTTTAACTTGCGCCATCCTTCAAGTACACACTCCTGCTTTGCGCGTGACAAGCCCATGGCCCCTAACACAACCTTTCCTTGTCGCGAAAGCACTTGGGAAGTAGGTAAGTTACGGATGTCCTCGTCCAAATTGGCAATATCTATAGCTACTGCTTCGGGTAACGGCACTAAAAGCCGCTCAATTTCAGAAGGAATTAATTCGAGGACACCTCCGCCATAGTGGCGTCCCTCCAGCTCAGCACTTAAGGCTGTGAGCGGATTGACAAAACATCCAACAAGTTTTTCAGCGCCAACATCTCGTGTGCGGATTCGGTAAGCGGTATCCGTTGTGTATGCTCCGATGCGATTTAGAATAAGACGCGGAGTGTTGTGCGAACGCTTTAGCATGCCGACCTCGGTCGAATAGACAGATGGTACGGTATACCATGGAGAACGCACTCGGCATTTGTAGCGTGTATGAAGCTCTTGTTGCTCTCCTAGCTCGATATAAGTATTTAGCGCCGCATCAATTTCCCCCGCGCTCTCGCGGAACCACAAAAAATTAGTAGGGTTTCCTTTAGCCGCGTTTGCGGTATGCTGCTGGTCGTCATAGATTATCCCTGGACAATGTTCGCTACGCCCGAACATCGGATGAGCCCACTTTTCAAGCTGAAAATCTCTGACAACCTCATCGGGAACCAAGAAAAATTTATTTGCGCCAGTGACAATTCCAACGTCCACTTTGGCAATATCCTTGAACCGATGCACTTCCCTATGATGTTCAAGCTCATCGAACAGCGAGCGTGTTTCCAAATCGAGCAATGCGCGTGTCCACTTACCTTGCACAGTTTTGCCATTGATAGATTGGGGAGCATTGAAAACGGTTGATGGGCTGAGCCGAAGAAACTCACGTCCTTTAACCGGATACATGCCAAGTCCCTCACCCTTTTCCGCTTCGCTATGTTTCTTTTCTGCGAGTAAGATCACCGCTCCTTGTAGCGTATCGCTGAACCATAACTCCTCAGGATCAATAATTACCAGACGGCGGCATTCACGCCCAAGGTAGGAACGTAACGATTGCGCATGCGTAACATGGATGATTTCAGCGGGAACGACCATCGCAAGACGACCGCCCGGCCTAAGAAGTGACATTGATGCAAGAATAAACGAAACCCATGCGTTGGTGTGCTTGGTAAAGGGAAGATTGAGTTCCTTAAAAATTAGCGCCGCACGTTGCTGGAATGGCTCAGGAAGATATTGATATCGAACAAAAGGCGGATTGCCGACAACGGCATCGAACTTGACACTACCGTCATTCATGTGATCAAGAGCCCATTGAAGGAAGTCCTCAGAGTGAACAGTTGTTGCGTTCAGACCGACTTCCGTAGCACGAGCCCGAGCTTTGGCAGCTTCATCGGCCTCAAGCTCGAAGCCTGTAACGCTCGTCTTTTTAAAACCCTTGATCTGTGCTAGCGCACCAAAGAACACACCGTCTCCACAACTGGGTTCCAATACGCGCTTTGGAGAAATTTCTTTTACCCACTGGGCAAGAAAAACTGCCAAGTCTGGCGGAGTGTAGTAGCCGCCTCGAAGTTTCTGTGCGGTTTCGTTCTCGATAAAGTTCATGGTGACTTATCCTTGTTGGTATTCGTCTGGGAATTATCGGTTTGCTCAAGCAATGGCCAGCGCGTTACAAGATATGTTTGCACTGCCTCACGAACGACCCAAGCAAGTGAAACACGCTGCTGCTGAGCAATGAGCTCAAGCTCTGCGTATTGATCTTCGGGAAAGCTGACCGAGGCACGAACAGTGTTTTCCGCTGGTGCTGTATAGGATTTAATCCGCCTGTTTGCCATGGTAGTTGCTCACGCGCGTTAAGAACGTGCACCATATTACACCACTTTGATGAAGAATCAAGTGACTAGGAAAAATGGCATGAGAGCAGAAAAGAAACAAACAAAGGTACCGGAGTCGAATCATTTTTAAGTCGGCTGAGATATTTGAAAGAAATATCGCTCCGGTACCTTCCCGCTCCCACATCCCCCCTGCCCGTCTCTTATGTAGCAGGTATTGCCTGAACCAAGCCCAACGCTGTCCTCTATAATTCTTCCCGCAAAGCAGTTTCGTACTGCGTCCGTCTATCCACATTGCCCAAAGAAAGCACTATGCCCATCACGTCTGAAGACCGCGCCTACGCGCAAGATCTGCTTAACTTCATCGACGCCAGCCCCAGCCCGTGGCATGCCGTGCAGACCATCACACAACGTTTGCAGGCGCAGGGGTTCGTGCCGCTGCAGGAGAAGCTGCGCTGGAAGCTGGAAGCAGGCTGCGGCTATTACGTGGTGCGCGGTGCATCGCTGATCGCTTTCAGAATCGGGCAGCAGCCTTTGGCGGATACCGGCTTGCGCATGATAGGCGCGCACACCGATTCACCCGGCTTGCGCCTCAAGACGAATGCGGCACAGGCCAGCGACGGCGTGGTGCGATTGGGGGTTGAGGTTTACGGCGGGCCGATACTGGCGACCTTTACCGACCGCGATCTGGGCCTGGCCGGTCGCGTGAATGTGCGCACGGCGCAGGGTTTTGAAACACGCTTGGTCGATTTCGATCAGCCGCTGCTGCGCCTGCCCAACCTCGCCATCCACATGAACCGTGATGTGAACGAGCAAGGCCTCAAGCTGAACAAGCAGACCGAGTTGCCGTTGCTGCTTGGCATGGCCGATGGCGAGCTTGCCGCCGGTGAGCGATTCCTCAAGCTGCTGGCGGATGCGTTGCAGGTGCAGGCGGCAGACATCCTCACTTACGAGCTGGCCGTGACCGACACCCAGCCCGGTGTGTTCTGGGGAGCGGAGCAGGAATTCATCGCCAGCAGCCAGCTGGATAATCTGGCCTCTTGCCACGCCGCGCTCACTGCCCTGCTCGCCACGGCGACCCCGGCGGCCACCTGCATCGCCGCCTTTTTCGACCATGAGGAAGTGGGCAGCGAAAGCGCTGCGGGTGCGGGCGGCAGTTTTGCCAGTGATGTGATTGCGCGCATCTCGTTGTGCCTGGGGCTGGATGAGGAACAGCAGCATTGCGCGGCGGCCCACAGCTTCTTCATCAGCGCGGACATGGCGCACGCTTACCAGCCCAATTTCCCCAATGCCTACGAACCTAACCACCGCGTGCTGGTGAATGCCGGCCCGGTGATCAAGACCAATGCCAACCAGCGCTACAGCACCAACGCGGATACCGCCGCGCGTTTCATCACGCTGTGCGAAAGTGCCGGCGTGCCCTGCCAGAACTACACCCACCGCACCGACCTAGGCTGCGGCAGCACCATCGGCCCGATCGTCGCGGCCAGCCTGGGCATCGCCAGCGTGGATGTCGGCTCACCGATGTGGGCCATGCACAGCCTGCGTGAGAGCGCGGGCGTGCAGGATGTGAGCTACATGATCAAGGTGATGCAGGCGGCGTTCGGTAGTTGAATGAACCCAAATGATTCATTCGCCCGTCATTCCGGCGCAGGCCGGAATCCAGCAATAAAAAAGGAACCACGAAGCGGACAAGACTTGGATCTGGTCCCACTTGCGTGGGGATTTTCAAATAATCTGGATTCCGGCCTGCGCCGGAATGACGAAATTATTCCAATGAACTATCCGGGATAAACGAAGAATCAAGGGCACCTCGAAAAACTCCGGTTTCGTCGCTCCCGCGAAGGCGGGAGCCCAGTTAAATCAACAAGCTGGATTCCCGCCTTCGCGGGAATGACGGGTTATTCGAGGTGTCCTCAAAACTAAACCTGAACACTTAAGCCGCTTGCACCATGAACCACACACAACCCGAACATAATTCTCTCGGCCAAGTCATCGGCGATGCCGTCCCCAACTGGCAGCCGGTTGCACACCTATCAAAGGGGGCAGCTTCGCAATACTCCCCACAAAAAGCCCGGCAATTCGCCGGGCTTTATTAATCTCTGCAAAGCAACACCACCCTCACCCCTCCGCCTGCAGCACGTAACTCTTCACCGACTTCCGCGACCTTGCGTTGCGCTTGTGGGTGACCACGCCTTTGATCGATTCCAGCCCTGAGAGCGGGGTGTCGGGGTAGAGCCAGTTGAGGGCGGTGAGTCGCCAGCCGCCATTCTCGTCGCGCTTGAGCTGGCGGAAGATGAAGTCGTCCTTTTCTACTTCGGCGATGACGTATGCGCCTTCGGTGGCGGGGGCACCCATCTGGATGACGAGGATCTCGCCTTCGGTGAATTCGGGGGCCATGCTGTCGCCCAACACCATGAGCGCGACGATCTCTTTGCCGTCGCAGTTGCTGCCGGCGGGTTCGCCTGTCGGGGTGTCGGCGGAGATGACGGGGATGTCTATGGGTTTGCGCGTTTGCATGGGAATCGCTCAGTTATGGTTGGGCGGATGATAACGTCTATCCAGCGGCTGTTGAATGACCCGTTAGGGGGCTGCGCCTCATCTCACTATAGAAGCACCGACCAAGTCGTCATTCCCGCGAAAGCGGGAATCCAGATTTTTGTTTTAACTGGGTTCCCGCTTTCGCGGGAACGACGAAACCATACTTGTTCATTGCGTCCATCTGTTTTGTTTTAGCATATGAAGCGTTCAATTCCGGGAGGTTGCCATGTTGCGTTTTGCTTTGTTGTTTGGGTCTTTGTTTGCCAGTGGGTGGGCGTTGGCGGAACCGGCGCTGTACAACCGCGTGGATTTCCAGGTGGAGGCGGCGCGCGAGGTGGCGAATGATCTGCTGACCGCGACCTTGGTGGTGGATATCCAGGACAAACAGCCCGCGCGCGTTGCGCAACAGATGAATGCCGCGCTGAATGATGCGCTCAAGAAGGCGGCGGCGTTCAGTGCGGTGAAGGCGAGCAGCGGTAATCAGCAGACCTTTCCGGTGTATGGCAAGAACAACCAGATCGAGGCTTGGCGCGGCCACGGCGAGATACGCATCGAGTCGCGCGAATTCAGAGCGGCGGGCGAGCTGATCATGCAGTTGCAGTCCACCCTGCAACTGGGCGGCGTGCAGTTCAGTGTGGCGCCGGACACGCGCGCGCGGATCGAGAATGCGCTGATCACCGAGGCAATCAAGGCTTTCCAACAGCGTGCCGAGGCAATACGCACCGCCGTGGGCGCGAAGTCTTACAAAACCGTGCATATGGGCATCAACAGCGGCATGCCGAACTACCCCATGCCGATGATGCGCGCAGCCAAGGTGAGTTCTTCCATCTCGGCCCCGGAGTTCGCCGGGGGCGACAGCCGCATGACCGTGCAGGTCAACGGGACGATCGAGACACAGTGAGCCAAGCTGCGCTACGCATCGCCGACCTTCGCCAACGCCTGCACGAGCTGGGCGCAAAGCCCTGCCATACAGACCGTCTGCTGCGCGGCTGGAGTCAGGTCCGTTCGTTTGACGTGAAGGGCAGCCCGGCTGCGACTTTCTTCCCTGCCGCGATGCGTGCAACCTTACCTGCCATCGAGGCGGAGCTGGCGGGGTTGGCGCGCTTGCATGGCGAGTATCCCGCCGATGAGAAAGTGGCGCGATTACTGGTTGAACTCAACGACGGGCAGATGGTGGAGAGTGTGCTGTTGCCGCGCGGCGGGCTGTGCATCTCGACGCAGGTGGGTTGCGCGGTGGGATGTGTGTTCTGCATGAGCGGCCGCGCCGGTTTGATCCGCCAGCTGGGCAGCGCGGAGATCGTGGCGCAGGTGGTGCTGGCGCGCAAACGCCGCGCGGTGAGCAAGGTGGTGTTCATGGGCATGGGCGAGCCGGCGCACAATCTGGACAACGTGCTGGAGGCCATCGAGGTGCTGGGGTTGCAAGGCAACATCCCGCACAAGAACCTGGTGCTTTCGACGGTGGGGGATGTGCGGGTGTTCGAGCGCTTGATGCCCTCTGGAGAACCCGTCATTCCGGCGAAAGCCGGAATCCAGCAAGATATAAATGCATTGTGTGTAAACCCGCTGGATTCCGGCCTTCGCCGGAATGACGAAACCAACGACGTTTCGGGATGCATTCCTGTCGTCAAACCCGCCCTCGCCCTGTCGCTGCACACCACCGACGATGCGCTGCGCGCCACGCTGTTGCCACATGCGCCGCAGATACCTGTTGCCGAACTCATGGAGCGCTGCGAGACGTATGCGCGCGCGACGGGTTATCCGACACAGTACCAGTGGACATTGATCGAGGGTGTGAACGACAGCGATGAAGAACTGAGGCGCCTCGTCGAAATGCTCTCCGGCAAATACGCGATCATGAATTTCATCCCCTTCAACGATGTGGACGGCCTGCCCTACCGCCGTCCTTCTTCCGAACGCATGGCGCGCATGGTGGGCACGCTGAAGCAGAACGGCATTGTGACGCAGTTGCGCGATTCGGCGGGTCAAGAGGTGGAAGGCGCTTGCGGGCAACTGCGGGCGCGGCATGCGACGGCCGGGCAGACCGTCACGCGGATGGAAAAGCGGGGAAAGGTTTTGTTACAAGGTTCGTGATCGGCAACCCGTTCGGGTCGCGATCATTTCGCGGTTGCGAGCACTGTGTTCAGTACGTTCAGGGTGCGCATGACTTCGTGGAAAGCGATGCGCACTTCTCCGTCCATGATCTGCTTCGCGGCGGCTAGATTCTTTTCCTGGATGTTCTTCACCACGAAGCCGGCTGCCGTATGCAAACGGGAGTGCTGCTCGGTCAGCATCTGGATGCCTTTGTTGTTGGGGCCGAAAACGGTCCTTGCCGGGCCATGCAGCCACTTGCCCAGATCGCATTGGTCGTCGCGCATGATCTGTTCAAGCCGGATGTCGCCCTGAGACTTCCCATCCAGATAGTTCTGCAGGCTCAGCTTCCAGGCAATGTGCGCCTCGATCTCGTCCATGACGTTGATCTCGTTCTTGAGCACCTCTTTCTGGTCGTCCGTCAGACCGAAGAGTTTGATCAGCGCATCCTTGAGCAGCTTGACCGATACCAGGATCACCAGACCCGATACCGCACTGGAGATCAGCAATTGATCGGCACTGAGCTTGCCGAACAGGATGAGCACCAACTCGATGCTGATACCCAACACGATCACGATATTGACTATGAAAGAGATGCGCTTCATCGATCACCACTCTGGTTGTGAATCAAAATTGTCCAATGCTGGGCATTCTACGCTAACCCTTTGATATTGCGCGACCAATATGTATCGACCTGCATGCCGACATCACGCTGCCTTACGGTTCATCAGCCTTCTTCAAATGGTATACACACGCGAGTAGAATGAACACATCGAACTCTGCATCGCTGTTCGCCGTGCAGACTGCCTTGCCGGTAGCCCTTTATTCGCGGGAGTCCCGTGTCCATGGACCACGAAATCATGCCTGTCCCCGAACTGGTCGCAGTCGTCGTTGGACTGTTGCTGTTCGCCGCCGCCACCAAGGGGATCGCCGACCGTTTCCGTCTGCCCTTCACCGTGATGCTGGTGCTGGTCGGCATCGTTCTGAAAGAGTTGGGCGAGGTCGGCCCGCCCATCTTCCACCTGTTCGCCAACGTCAGCGTCGAGCCAGAGGTGATCTTGTTCGTGCTGCTGCCAACCCTGGTGTTCGAATCGGCATACAACATGGACTCGCGCCTGCTGCGGCGCAACCTGGCTCCGGTGCTGACGCTGGCGGGGCCGGGGTTGATCGTATCCACCGGCATCATCGGCCTGATCGTGTGGGCGGCGACACCGTTCGACCTTGCGGCCGCCCTGCTGCTCGGGGCGATCCTCAGCGCGACCGACCCGGTGGCAGTGATCGCGCTGTTCAAGCAGATGGGTGCACCGAAGCGGCTGACGATACTGGTGGAAGGCGAGAGCCTGTTCAACGATGCCACTGCGCTGGTGGCGGCGAAGATATTGATCGGCGTGGTGCTGGCCGGCTTCTTCACCTGGGATGCGGCGATGTCCGGCGTGGGGGAATTCATCAAGGTGTTCTTTGGCGGCATCATCGTCGGTTGGTTGCTGGCGCTGGCCACCGGCTGGATGCTGGGCCGCATCTATACCGAACCGCACGTCGAGATATCGCTTACCACGATTCTGGCCTACCTCTCTTTCTACATCGCTGAACACCTGCTGCATGTCAGCGGGGTGATGGCGGTGGTCAGCGCAGGCATCGTGATGGGCGGTTGGGGACGCACCAAGATATCGCCGACGGTGGCGAACTACATGAACGATTTCTGGGAGTACATGGCTTTCGTCGCCAATGTGCTGATCTTCCTGCTGGTCGGACTATCGGTCGACCTGCCCGCACTGTGGCATTCATTGCCCTGGCTGCCATGGGTGGTGCTGGCGATGCTGGTGTCGCGCGCGGTGCTGGTGTATGGCATGACACCGCTGGTGGGGCGTCTGCCCGGTTCGCAGCCGGTGGAGCGCTCTTATCAGACCGTGATGTTCTGGGGTGGATTGCGCGGTGCGATCGCACTGGCCATCGTGTTGAGCCTGCCCGAATTCGAGCATTCCGAACTGTTCATGCCGCTGACCACGGGTGCGGTGCTGTTCACCTTGCTGGTGCAGGGTTTGAGCATCGAGAAGCTGATGCGCCACCTGCATCTGGACAAACCACCGTTATCAGACCGGCTGGCCCTGCTGGAGCGAGATCTCGCCGCGCAGACCAAGACGCTGGAACGTATCCCTGACCTCCTGCGCGGCGGACTGTTCGCCCAGCCGATCGCGGCGCATCTGGAGAAGAAGTGCCAGCGCAATGCAGAGCGTATCCGTGAGGAGATCGCGGTCCTGCGCAAGCAGGAGATGGGACACAGGCAGGAGCTGATGCTGCTCTACCTGCGCGCGTTCTCGGAAGAACAGGCCGACTATCTCCGCCTCTACCGGAACGGACATATCAGCGAAGGGGCCTATCGTGAACTGGTCGCGGTGCTGGCCTTGCAGATCGATTCGATCCGCTACCAGGGTGAACTTGAGCACGTCCGCTCGCACCATTTGCAGCGCCTGCTGGAGAATCGCTTCTACATGCTGCTGGACCGGCTGGGTTGGGACTGGCTGGCCAAACTGGGTGAAGGCATGCGCACACGGCGCATCGTGCGCAACTATGAGGAGGTCCTGGCCCATTACCAGGCGAGCGGCACGATCCTTTCCAGTCTGGACAGACTGGCTGCAGCGGAGAACATTCCGGCCGACGTCGTGGTGGAGGTGCGCGACCGTTACCGGAACTGGCACCAGCTGGCGCGCGAACAGCTCGACCTGATCAGTGCGGAGTTCCCGGAATTCGTCACGGTGATGCAGAAACGCCTGAGCCAGCGCATCGCCCTGCTCGCAGAACGCGAGGCTACCGCCACACAGGTCGAACACGGCCTGCTCCCTTCCGGTATCGGCGAGACCCAGATCGAGGAGCTGTCGCGCCTGCTGGATGCCCTGAGCACCCCGCGCCATGTGCATCTGAACGTCAGTCCGGAAGAGCTGTTGCGCAAGGTGCCGTTCTTCCGTGAACTTTCACCAGCGGATTTTGCAGAGATCATGCCCTCGCTCAAGCAGCGCAGCTTTGAAACTCACGACGATATCGTCACGCAGGGCGACCCCGGTGACTCCCTCTATTTGATCGCGCGCGGCGTGGTTCGGGTATTGCGCAAGGATGAGGACGGTGAGGAGCATGCGATCAGCACACTGGTGGCAGGGGACTTCTTCGGTGAACAGGCCCTGCTGCACGACGAACCGCGCAATGCCACCTGCCGCGCGGTCACGCCGTGCACCCTGTACCAATTGAACCGCAAGGATTTCGATCAGCTGCGCAGCAACTGGCCGACGATAGACGCAGCGATGAAAGAGACGGACAAGGCAAGACAGTGATAGGGACAGGCAACCTGTTCAAGCTGCCGGTCCGGGTGGTTCACTTCACTTCTTTAGGATCGACCACGCGTATCACTTCGCCTTCGAACACTTCGTCGTTGCTGGCGCTTTGTTCTTGCATCGCAGACTGGGCCTGATCGGCGAATTCACGCATCTGCCTGCGCACCTCGCGCGTCTTCCACCAGATATATGCCCATGCGATCAGGCCGAGGACAGCAACAACAGCGAAGAATACGGCAGAGAACATCAGCGCGATGATCGCGACCACCACGGTGACGATAACGCCCACGATCCTGTTCAATGGGCTGCGTGGTCTGTTGGGCGGCGGTATTTCGAATCTCACTTGCATGGCGTTCCTGGTTTAGGTGGATCAACGCGGCGCTTGTGGTCGTCGCTCGTTTTGTTGCCTGACTTCTTCCCTGCCCCACTCCACTAACAGGAAGCGGGGCGGAAAAGAAATCGCTTACTTGCTGAACTGCATGATGCCGTTCTGGCAATCCACCTTGATGGTGTCCTTCGCGGCGAACTGCCCTTCGAGGATGTGCTTGGCCAGCGGGTTCTCCAGTTGTGCCTGGATGGCGCGCTTGAGCGGACGTGCACCATACACCGGATCGAAGCCCGCATTGGCGATCTCGGTCAGCGCGGCTTCGCTGACTTCCAGCTTCATCTCCATCGCGGCCAGACGTTTTTCCAGATATTGCAACTGGAAGCGCGCGATGGACTTGATGTTCTTCTCGTCCAGCGAATGGAACACCACGACTTCGTCGATACGGTTGATGAACTCGGGGCGGAAATAGGACTTCACCTCGCCCATCACGGCCAGCTTCACCACTTGGTAATCGTCACCCTGCATCTGCTGGATCATCTGCGATCCCAGATTGGAGGTCATCACGATCACGGTGTTCTTGAAATCCACGGTGCGGCCCTGGCCGTCGGTCATGCGGCCATCGTCCAGCGCTTGCAGCAGCACATTGAACACGTCCGGGTGCGCCTTCTCCACTTCGTCGAGCAGGATCACGCTGTACGGCTTGCGGCGCACAGCTTCAGTGAGACCACCGCCTTCTTCATAGCCGACATAGCCCGGTGGCGCACCGATCAGACGCGCGACGGAATGCTTCTCCATGTATTCGCTCATGTCGATGCGGATGAGATGATCTTCCGAGTCGAACATGAAGCCGGCCAGCGCCTTGCACAGCTCGGTCTTGCCCACGCCGGTGGGGCCGAGGAACAGGAATGAACCATAGGGACGATTCGGGTCGGACAGACCGGAACGCGAACGGCGGATGGCGTCGGATACGAGGCGCACCGCTTCGTCCTGACCCACCACGCGCTCGTGCAGCTTGTCTTCCATCTTGAGCAGCTTGTCGCGCTCACCGGTCATCATCTTGCTCACGGGAATTCCAGTGGCACGGCTGACCACTTCGGCGATCTCTTCCGCACCGACCTGGGTGCGCAACAGTTTGTTCTTGGTGCCCGCACCTTCGGCTTCGCGTTGCGCCGCTTCTTTCAGCTTGGCTTCCAGTTGCGGCAGCTTGCCGTATTGCAGCTCGGCCACTTTCTCCAGCTTGCCTTCACGTTGCAGACGCACGATCTCGGCACGCACATGATCGATCTCTTCTTTCGAGGTGGCCGAATCCTGTGCTGCGCCCTTTTCCGATTTCCAGATCTCTTCCAGATCGGCGTATTCACGCTCCAGCTTCTTGATCTCGTCCTCGATCAGGCCCATGCGTTTGCGCGAGGCTTCGTCCTTCTCTTTCTTCACCGCTTCGCGCTCGATCTTGAGCTGGATCAAACGGCGCTCGAGTTTGTCCATCACCTCGGGCTTGGAATCGATCTCCATCTTCATGCGCGAGGCGGCCTCGTCGATCAGGTCGATGGCCTTGTCCGGCAGGAAGCGGTCGGTGATGTAGCGATGTGACAGCTCGGCGGCAGCAACGATGGCCGGGTCGGTGATCTCCACGCCGTGGTGAACTTCGTATTTTTCTTTCAAACCGCGCAGGATGGCGATGGTGGATTCCACACTGGGTTCGTCCACCAGAACCTTCTGGAAGCGACGTTCCAGCGCGGCATCCTTCTCGATGTATTTGCGATACTCGTCCAGTGTGGTCGCGCCGACACAATGCAACTCTCCTCGCGCCAGAGCGGGCTTGAGCATGTTGCCCGCGTCCATCGCGCCGTCTGCCTTACCGGCGCCGACCATGGTGTGCAGCTCGTCGATGAACACGATGTTGTTGCCTTCATCCTGCGCCAACTCTTTGAGCACCGCTTTCAAACGCTCTTCGAATTCGCCGCGATACTTGGCACCCGCCACCAGTGCGGCCATATCCAAGCTCAAGACTTTTTTACCCTTGAGCGAATCCGGCACCTCGCCGTTGATGATGCGCTGTGCCAAGCCTTCGACGATGGCGGTCTTGCCCACGCCGGGCTCACCGATCAGCACCGGATTGTTCTTGGTGCGGCGTTGCAGCACCTGGATGGCGCGGCGGATCTCGTCGTCGCGACCGATGACGGGATCGAGCTTGCCTTGTCGCGCGCGTTCGGTCAGGTCCAGACAGAACTTCTTCAAGGATTCGCGCTGGCCTTCTGCCTCTTGTGAGCCGACAGATTCACCGCCGCGCACGGCGGCGATGGCCGTTTCCAATGGCGCACGGGTGACGCCGTGCTGTTTGAGCAGACGGCCGGTCTCGCCTTTGTCACTGGTGAGCGCAAGCAGGAACATCTCGCTGGCGATGAACTGGTCGCCGCGCTTCTGTGCTTCTTTGTCGGTGAGGTTGAACAGGTTGCCCAGATCGCGGCCGACCTGCACCTCCCCGCCGTGGCCTTCGATCTTTGGCAGGCGGCTCACGGCGTCATTGAGTGCAGTCTTGAGCGCGTTGATATTGCCGCCCGCACGCGCCAGCAGCGAACCTGCACCACTGTCGGCATCGTTGAGCATGGCGAGCAGCAGGTGCTGCGGCTCGATGAACTGGTTATCGGCACCGACGGCCAGGCTCTGGGCATCGGACAGCGCTTGTTGCAGCTTGGTGGTGAATTTGTCGAAACGCATGGTGCACTCCTTAATAGAATAATTTGCCCATTCGTCCTGAGTGCCGCGCAAAGCGCGCTGTATCGAAGGACGTCCCGTCGCTTGATGCGACGGATGGTTCGATACGGCCTGCGGCCTACTGAGCGTGTGCTGTTGGGGCTTTCGCCCCTTACAGCCACGGCCTACCCCCTGCGGGTGCACCACGAACGGTATAAGTCTGCTCGGTAGATGGGGAGGCTAAATCAGAATTCAAGTGCCTATTGACCGGGCACAGGCGGCGGGGTACGTTCCCATTATGAACCTCGAAACCTGGGAATTACTGAGTTATATCGTCACCGTGATCGGCCTGCCGCTGGCCATCTGGGTGTTCATCTTCGAGCAGCGTAAAGAGCGCGACAACGAGGACGAAGAGGTCTACCAACTGCTTTCGGACAACTATCAGGATTTCCTCAAGGTTGCGCTCGAGCATTCCGATCTGCGTCTGTTCTCGAACGAAAAGACCAGCGATCTGGATGAGATACAGAAAGAGCGCATGTATATCGTGTTCAGTATGCTGATCTCGTTGTTCGAACGCGCCTATCTGTTGTTGTATGAGGATGATATGACACCCAAGCAGTGGCGGCGCTGGCGCTCGTGGGAGGACTATATGCGCGAGTGGTGCCAGCGCGAGGACTTCCGCACCGCACTCACCACGCAGATGGGTGGAGAAGACCCGGATTTCGGCAAATATTTAAAACAGCTGGCTGAGGAACGCAAACCGTCATGAGTCGGGTATCGCGTGCTGTGATAGCCTTCGCGCCCTCGTTTATTCGCATTCTGTAATTGCCGTGGCTCGTCTATTCAATCTACTCGCCAACCTGTTCCCGCTTTGGGTGCTTTCCTGTAGTGGCCTGGCGCTGTTCTTCCCGCACTGGTTCACCTGGTTCAGCGGCCAGATGATCGTGTGGGGCTTGGCGATAATCATGATTGGCATGGGCATCACTCTGAGCATCGACGATTTCCGCCGCGTGGTGCAGATGCCCAAACAGGTGATGGTCGGCGTGTTCGCGCAGTTCGCCATCATGCCTTTCCTGGGTTGGTTCATCGCGCTGTCCATGGATCTTGAACCGCAACTGGCAGTGGGCCTGATCCTCGTCGCCTGCTGCCCCGGCGGCACGGCCTCCAACGTGGTGAGCTTCATCGCCAAGGCGGATGTGGCGCTGTCGGTACTGATGACGATGTGCTCGACCTTCGCCGCCGTGGCGATGACACCGCTGCTGACCAAATGGCTGGCCGGTGCCTATGTGCCGGTGGATGCATGGAGTCTTTTCTACAGCACGGTGAAGGTGGTGTTGCTGCCGGTGGTGATCGGCATGCTGCTCAACCGCTACGCGCACCGCAGCGTGCAGTTCGTGCTGCCGGTGGCGCCACTGGTGTCGGTGATCTTCATCGCGCTGATCTGCGCCAGCATCATCGGCAGCAACGCGGACACGGTGAAACATTCGGCAGGCGTGCTGTTCACCGCGGTGGCCCTGCTGCATGCGGGCGGCTTCGCTTTGGGTTATTCGCTGGCACGCTTGCTGCGCCTGAACGAGCTGTCGGCACGCACCATCTCCATCGAGGTGGGCATGCAAAATTCCGGGCTGGGCGCGGTGCTGGCGCGCAGCAGCTTCCCGCAGATGGCGTTGGCACCTGTGCCTTCCGCCATCTCGGCCAGTTTCCATTCGATCATCGGTAGCATTTTGGCCGCCTGGTGGCGGTCGCGTCCGACCCACAAGGAGTAAAGCATGCCCCTCACCACGCATATCCGCGCCAACGTGAAAGCCGCACTGGAGGAAGACATAGGCAGCGGCGACCTGACCGCACAACTGATCCCGGAAGGCAGCAAGGCGCGGGCGACCGTCATCACGCGCGAAGACGCCGTGCTGTGCGGCACCCTGTGGTTCGAGGAATGTTTCCGCACGCTGGCCCCGGATTGCCGCATCGACTGGAAAGTGGCGGAAGGCAGGACGGCTGAAGCGAACCAGACACTGTGCGAGATCGCGGGAGATGCCCGTGCCTTGCTGTCAGCGGAACGACCGGCGTTGAACTTCCTGCAGACGCTGTCCGCCGTGGCCACGCTGACCCGCCGTTATGTGGATGCCGCACAGGGCCACAAGGCGAAGATCATGGATACGCGCAAGACACTGCCCGGCCTGCGCCATGCGCAGAAATATGCGGTGACGGTAGGTGGCGGCCACAACCAGCGCACGGGGCTGTTCGACGGCGTGCTGATCAAGGAGAACCATATCGCTACGGCGGGCGGTATCGGCAAGGTGATGGAGCTGGCGTTCCGGGTGACGCCGCCGCATATTCCCATTCAGATCGAGGTGGAGAACATGGCCGAGCTGGACGAGGCCTTGCTGGCCGGTGCCAAACTCATCCTGCTCGACAACTTCACGGTGGCCGACATGAAGCTGGCGGTGGAACACGCCGCCGGCCGCGCCGAGCTGGAAGCCTCGGGCGGCATCACGCTGGATAACATCCCGCTGATCGCCGCCACCGGGGTGGACCGCATCTCAATCGGTGCGCTGACCAAGGATGTGAATGCCATCGACCTGTCGATGCGCCTGTCCCTCTCTTGAAAAATCCGGAACCGACTCTATATTAGAGTTCCCTGATAAATTGAGGTCATCATGAGCGAATCCAAACACATCGTCTGCCCGCACTGCGATGCGGTGAACCGTGTCCCCACCGACAAGCTGTCGTCGCAACCGACCTGCGGCAAATGCAAACAAGCCCTGTTCGATGCGCATCCGGTGGCACTCACCGAAGCTAACTTCATGCGCCACATCTCGAACAACGATATACCGGTGCTGGTGGATTTCTGGGCACCCTGGTGCGGCCCGTGCAAGATGATGGCACCGGCCTATGCGCAGGCCGCGCGGATGCTGGAACCGCAGATGCGCGTGGTGAAGCTGGATACCGAACAGGCGCAGAACCTGGCCGCGCAATTCAACATCCGCAGCATCCCGACGCTGGCCGTGTTCAAAGGCGGACGCGAGGTGGCGAGGCAGGCCGGCGCGATGGATGCCAACAATATCGTGGCGTGGGCGCGCTCGAAGGCATGAGATCGATCGCGTTGTTTGCCTTGCTGCTGCTCTCCGGATGCGCAGACCCTGCGCGCAATCTGTATGAAGGCATCAAGCAGCGCGAGGATGCCAAGCGCACTCCCATGGAGCGGGCGACACAGCCTGCTCCGGATTACGATAGTTATCAGAAGACCTTGAACAACGAAGTTCCCAAATAAAACGGGAAGCCGTTTGGCTTCCCATCCTGTACTTCAAGCTGCCAGGTCAGCGTACGACACAGCCGTTATCGTTCCCACTGCCTGATCCGTTCTGGTCTATGTTATCCATCTCGGCATCCCCTCCCATGAAGCCCGGGGTCGCTGCCAGACGGGTGAGGATCTGATCGTTGGTGAAGCCGCTCTCCCCTTTGCCCAGATCGACTTTCTGATCGCCTTTCTCAAGGATGACCTGACCGTCGTGGACGGTGACATACAGGCCTGGATCCCCCTCAGCCTGCCCTTCATCGAACAGTTTGTTCAGATCCACCGGCACCGAATCAGGACGCGGCGCATCGTTCTGCAGCACCGCGGCGGGGATGTTCATGATCCTCACCGGCTTGCCGGTCTGCTGGGCGAGCATGGCTGCCTGATTGACTGCCACGGTAAATGAACCGCCAGGACCGACCATCACCACTTCGCCGGACCAGACATAGACACCCGCCCCGTTCATCGGGTCGGCAGGGCCTTCTGCCACTTGGGTGTATTGACCTGTCACGGACGTCTGCATCCCCGCATCGTTCAGGTGACCAGCCACGCTTGCCTCGGCATATTGCGACCAGAGGATGTCGTGTGGCCCGCCCAGTGCAGCGCGCGGATTGCCATCGTCATCAGCACATGGTCCGTTGCACCATGCGTCAAAGCCTGTACCACGGATACCGATGGTCGCCCCGGACATGCGGAACTTGTAGTTGTTCTTGTTGGCCCGGCCGATCAAACCGGTCACCACGCGCACGCCCCCTTTGATCAGACGCAGTGCGATGTTCTCCTGCACGCCGCCCTTCTTTTCATACTTGAAGGCTTCGACTTTGAAGACGGTGCTTTGCTGCAACGTGATTCGACCACCATCGCGGAACGCAACAACCGCATGTGACGCCAGGTCACTCTGCAGTGAATCCCCTTCAAACACGGGAGATCCAAGCGTCAGCTTTCTGATCTGTCCATCTGCCTCTCTGGCCACCACCTTCCCTGCGATCCGCATCACACGCCCTGCCGGTTTCGGCTTGGGTGTCGGCGCGGCCGCGCCTGCCTCATCTTCGCAATCTTTGGTAGCACACAATCGTGAAGTGAAGTCCGTTCCGCGAATACCGATGGTGGCGCCGGAGGCGCGCAGCTTATAGGCATCCTTGTTGCCACGCTTGCCGATCAAACCTGTCACTGTGCGGAAGCCACCTTTTAGCAGTCGAAAGATCGCGTTGTCCTTCTTGGGAGCGCCCTGCTGGAACTCGTAAGCCTCGATCTTCAGGTTGGAATCGGGCCGCATGGTCATCTTGGTGCCATCACGCATGACCACCTGCGCATAGCTTTTCCTGCCCGTCACGAGCAGGTCACCGGGTTGCACCGAGGATTTTGAAGTCAATACGCGAACCGTGCCGTCGGTACGCTGTGCGACCAGAGTACCGCTCATGTAGCGGATCGTGCCGGCGACCTCTTCCGCGTATGCACTGACACCTGCCGCCAGGAAGCAGCCCAAGAACAATCCTTGCAGTAGTCTCTTTTTCACTTCACACCTCATCTTCAGAACGTCCCCGCCAGCGTGGCGTGGATGCGCCAATCGCCCTTGAGTTGCGTGGCATCAGTGCCTGCTTTCATGATGCGTCCGGCATCCATGCGCAGGCTGTAATGTTCATCATAACCGGCACGCAGACCGAATCCCGCACCCGAGATACTGGTCGAACTGTTGGCGCTGCTCGAGCGCACATTGCCTCCGTCCAGAAACACCAGGCCGCGCATGTTCATCTGGCCACGCTGCCACGCGGGTGTATAGGTCTCCAGATTGAATTTGGCACCTTTCTCGCCCGTTTCGCTCCCTTCCGAGAACCCTCGAACACCATCGGCTCCGCCCAGACGCATCTGCTCGCCCTGGATCAGTTTGTCTTTGCTCCATTGCAGGTTGAGCGCGCCACGGAACTGCCAGTCACCGCCGAACTGGGTGAAATATCCGCCACCCAGATGCAGCACTTTGTAGGCAGGGGTCGGGCTGGAGAAGTTCACCTTATCGTAAGCTGCGAAATCAGCCGACTTGCCTTTACTTGCCTTGGGCACGTTGGCAGTGAATGAAACATTGGCATTGACGTCACTCTTGGCCAGCTTGCCCTGAACGGTATAAGCGACACTCAATGGAGTGACCACGATGTCGTCATACAACACGGTCGTGGTCGGGCTTGTGAGCTGGATCTTGCTGAACTTGCGCCAATCCAGTCCGAACGTCAGTCGTGGATCGAAACGGCCGATCCGCTCCAGCGGGATGTTGTAACGCGAGCTGAACATGAGACCACCGCCCTGGAAGTTCGACAACCCGCCCACCAGGGAATTGATATTGGAATAGCCGCCGAAGAATTCAAAGCTGTGACCGAGGTTGTATAGCGGAATCTTGTAGCTGCCGCCGAGCACCTTAACGCGGCTCACATATTGCGGCGAGATCTGCATCTGTATCTGCCCCACATGGTCTCGATTGAACATGCCAGCATCCCTGAAGGAGACCCCCAGCCGCGACACGCCTGTTTCTTTCGAGCCGGTGTTGTCCAATGTCACGACCCATTGTTTGGGATTAGTGTCGTTGACCAGCACGCTGGCATCAAGCTCCTCGTCCGTCTCTCCCGCTTTCAGCACAACGTTCAGCTGCTTGGCAGGATTCTCATTGGCGAGACGTAACTGGCGCGCGATGTCTTTTGCCCGCGGCACCCCGCCCTCGCGCACCGCCGGTATCGCATACAGGACATTCGATCTGCTGAAGAATTTGTTGTTCTTGACCGTAACCTTGCCAAAGCGGCTCTCGATCACTTCGAAACGCACCGTGCCGGCTTCCAGTTCCTGCTCCGGCAGCAATACGTGCACTGCGGAATAGCCACGCTGTGCATACAGTTCCTCCACTGCCTCCAGCGCATATTGCACATCGGAGAAATCCTTCTCCTTGCCGACATAGGGTGCAACAACAAGATCGAAGTCTGCTTTTGTCAGCAACTTAGCACCTTCGACGATGTATTGGTGGACCGGGAATTTCAGCACCGGCGGTGTGTCGATGTCCTCCGCCCAAACGAGCTGGGACAGCATCCCGGCCAGCAAGACATGAACACCCCTTAAACACTTGGCACGTAGATTCATCATCACTCCACTAGCGGCAGACCGGCAGGTTGTCCGGCAATCCGCTGTCCTTGTCGTTGCCCGTATCAGCTTCTGCCAACACCTGCTTTTCTTTCTTCTTCTTCTCTTCGTCTTCATTTGTACTTGCTTCCGGCGTGCCGCTCCCTACTACTGCTTGTGTGATTGCTTGTATCGATGCAGGAGGTGTTATCGAGAGCGTCCCAGGCACGAAGCTCAGGGTGTAATTTTGCGTATTGAGCAAAGCCAATGAACCGAGAGTGATCGCATAGGTTCCAACCGTATCCCCCGGTTCTCGCGCAAGCGCACCACCCAATATCGAGGCGACAGGATCGAAGAGGTTGAGCACGCTGTAAGAAAAGGACGGATCTGCACTACCGTAGATCTTGCTGGCCGGGAGTGCAGTCACCACCAGATTGGCGGGCGTGATCGTCAAGCTGCCATTCACATAGGAGATATCGTAGCCCAACTGGTTTGAATATAGACCGGACGAGACGATGAAATAGCTGCCCGCATCTATTGCACCTGGCGAGGTAGCCGCATGCGTCCCCAACAATGCGGCCCCGGCGATGGACGTTGTGTAACCGCTACCGCTATAGCTTACGCGATCATAGCTCTTGGTGGCATTGTTCGCCGTCACGGTGACTGGCGTCAGGAAGCCAGCCAGCAAGGGTTGGGTGTAACCATCGTAGATTCGCCATAGCGAACCCGCCCCGCCGGTATTGGCAATATCCCAACCGGCAAAGCTCGACATGAGCTGCATCTGAGTGAATGTGAGTCCTGCTGCACCACTGTTGCTCGGTACGGAAATATCCAGGCCGATGCCAAAGGTCGGTCCCAGAGCGATAGTTGCATTCCAGTATGTGCCCGTGACCGACCCCTGGTTGGATCCGATCACGCCACCGCAATACAACGGCCCGGCACCTGTGCCGCACGCGATCACATTGCTTGCATAACTATTACTGACGCTGCCATAGTTAGCGCCTATCAACCCGCCGACATCTGCCGGACCGCTAGCAATGGTCGAGGAGACGCTTCCCCCTGCCGCATAGCTGTCGGTTATCGCTGCCAAGCCAGTGCTGCTGCCCACAAGGCCGCCAACATTACTGCCTGAAGCGCTTACAGTGCCCCCGCTGACATAGCTGCCCGAGATCGTAAAGGTTCCGCCACCGTAACTGATACATGATGTACAAGGCACGATACCTACACCATTCGAACCGACCAGACCGCCGACGAACGACGCGCCTCCAACAGTCGTATTGGTGACGCTGCTGGTACTAATGGCGGAGCCATTCCATCCGATCAATCCCCCGACCGCGGAATTGCCGCTGATCGTACTCCCCGTGACATGATTAGCACTGGACTGACCTATTGAGAAAAATGAAGCATGAACATTGCCGATCAGCCCGCCGACGTAATCGGTGCCGCTCACATTGACCGCCTTGACACTATTACCCTGAATGACGCCTTCGCCACTATCGTAGCCAACCAAGCCACCCACATGATTCGCACCGCTGACGATGGTGCCGGCATCTACATAGCTGTTGCTTACCAAGCCCCTATAGTCATGCCCCACCAGACCGCCGACGTTATCCCCGGCCCCTGTGCCCGAACCGCTTGCCGTTACCGAACCGCCACTGACATAACTGCCCGTGATGACCCCTTGGGTGATGACCGTCTGGGAGCCGCCATAGTTGTATCCGACCAAACCGCCGACATCCCCCCAACCGCTGACCACCCCGCCCGTAGATGAACTGCCACTGACGTTACCCTGCTGGTTATAACCGACCAAGGCACCCACACCGATGTCACCCTTCACGACTGCATTGACGAGGTTGACATTGCTCACACTACCCGCATTTCCCATGCGCCCGATGAATCCGACATCGGCCTTGAACGGCTGATCGACATTCAGATTGGAGACCGTGAAATTGGCGCCATCGAAGCTTCCCGCCAAATATGGGAGGTACAGGCCCGCATTGCCGCTCAGATCGAGATTGTTGGTCAGAATGAAGCTGTAGGCCGGGTTGTCGGCGAAAGCCAGTGCGTCCTTCAGGTTCTGCACTGTGGCGATCTGGTAGTTCCCTCCCCCATCCTGCGACAGGTAGTTGCCGATAGTCAGAGATGACAAGGGCGTGCCGGCGTTATACCAGGTGGCGAACTGCCCTCCATATAATCCGTTGCGGGTGACTTGCTGCCCCCTGTTCACACCCCCAACCGTGAAATTAACGGCGCTGATGTCATAGTAGGAATTGGTCGTCGAGCCAAAATCTTGTCCGACCAGTCCGCCGATCCCCCACGCACCTGCCACATTCTCATCGGACCAGGAGTTGCTGATCGATCCTGAATTATATCCAACCAAGCCGCCGGTACTTAACGCGAGATTCCCGGCATTCACGGTTCCGCCGGACGCATAGCTATTGGATATGGTGCTGTAGTTAAGGCCGACCAAACCGCCGAAACCTGAGCCGCCCGCCCCCCCCGAATAGTTCACCGCACCGGTGGCAAAGCTCCCATCGATAGTTCCGTTGTAATTCCAGCCTACCAAACCGCCCACGCTCGATTGCCCGGCAACAGTGGCGGATGAACTGCTGGCAGCGATCGTCGTAGACCAATCGTTGTACCCGACAAGTCCGCCTGCTTGAACGGCTCCCGAGACATTTCCACTGACTGCAACTGTACTTATCCCGGTATATGCGGCGCGCCCGACCAATCCACCCACATTATTCGCCCCGGTGATGGAGACGTTCGTCAACCCCACATTCGTGATGGTTGCAAAATTGGCAAAACCGAACAGGCCGACCTCATTCACTGCGGGGCGATTGATAAAAAGTCCCGTGATGGTATGCCCCATGCCATCGAACATGCCTGTGAACGGGGTCGCGGAAGTTCCGATCGGAGTAAATCCAAGCCCTGCGTTCCAGGCTGATGTGCCAGTGGCGTTGATATTCGTACCTAAAGCATAGTTGCCGGCAAGGTTAGTGTTGATCGCCTGTAAACCAAGCAAACCGCTCACCTCCTGTCCAACATCATTCACCAACATCCAGGGAGTGAATGTCGTCGCCGCCAATGATGGGGCGAAAGCTGTCGGTGCGGCGTAGGAAGTCGGGTTGTAGTACAGATCGACGTGTCCACCTGTCAATGAGAACAAATTCGTTCCACCCAAAGTGACCGTGCCCACGCTATCGGCATCCGAATCTGACCGCAATACCATATCCAGTAACGCAGTTGAACTGATCCCGCTATTCGCCGAAATATTGATGTCGGTTCCAGCCTGCAACTTCAGGGTTGTCGGGCTCGCACTGGTTTGCGAAATGGAAGCATTTATATTGATACTGCCGGTCGTCGCATAAAGCGATAAAGCGCCCCCAAAGGTCGAGGCGCTACTTAGCGTAATGTTTTGCGCCCAAATCTCAATGGGGACGCTGGATGTTGAAACCAAGGTTGTGGTAGCAATAGTAGCCGCCGAAGAAATGTTTCCGAAGGTGTCATTTCCAATGACGATCTTTCCTGCCGCGATCAAGGCGAGTTCGGCCCCGGTAAGATTAAAGTTATCCGCTCCACCGATGCTTATCGGCAATACTGTTGGCGAGATGGTGTAGGGAGAAATATTGACCGTATTGGCGCCGGCATTGACCGAACCGCTAATCGACAAGTTGTTCATCCTTAGCAGGATGTTGCCGCCGGCAGACAAGCTGGTAATCGTGGTTGGATTCGCCGCGTCGAAAGAATCGATCCGAACAGGACCATTCGTATTGCTGCCCGAGATGCTTCGCCCCGCACCGGCGACAGATTTGTTGTAGATGGCCACGCCATTGTTGGTGTTGGTGAAACTGATAGCCCCCGTAACATCAGTCTTGAATACAACACCGCCCCCGGACACACCGATCTTGCTGATACCGTTCACCGCCTGCAGCACCAAACTCGACGCAGTCACATCGGTAACGCCTCCGGCATTGTTCGCGACGATCTCGTTGCCTGCATTCAGCGTTACGGTTCCGTTCGCAGAGATCGTCCCGTTATTGATGATTGACCCAGCCGCACTCATCACGACGTTACTTCCGCACACAGAGAAGCATGTGCCTGCAATCGTTGAATTATTCACGATGTCATTGACTGCCTGTAACGTCAGTGTCGTGCCTGCACCTGAGTTGGTCCAATTCACCACGTCATTGACGAATATGTCGCCATTCACACCAGTCGCCCCGTTGGCACTTTGAATAGTCACATTTCCAGCAACCAGCGCAGCGCTTAATGACGCGCCGGTGATGTCCCCACCTGTTGGAGCAATCGTGAAATCGAACGGGTCCAGCAGCCATGTTCCTGCGTACCCGTTGCTTGCCCGGGTCGTGATTCGAGCAGCGTCTGAAATCTGCAGATGGGCAGCTGAGGTATCGATGAATCCGCCATCACCTGTTGTTGGCGCAGATGCATCCAGAGTGCCACTGACTTGCACCGTCCCGGTCTGCATGTCTGACAGAACGTTGATCTCGCCCCCACCTGCTCCAGTTGCACTGGCTGTTCCGGTGATCTCTGTGCGCTGACTGGAGCGGAACACGATCTTGCCACCCTGCATCGTGGCACTGTCGGCGCTGACCTGACCGCTGTTCTTGACGATGGTGCCGAACAAGCCCAGACGACCCGCGCTGGCAACGAGTTGTCCGACGTTGGTGGCATCGCCCGCCGGGGCGGTTATGTTCACACGCAGATTCGGATCGAGGCTGTTGACGAGATCGACGCTGCTACCTGCCGCCAAGAGTATCTCGCCACCAGGCGCGGTGATGACACCTGTGTTCTCTACATTTGGCGCAATAAGCCAGATCTCACCACCTTGTTGGGCATTTATATTGCCGGCGTTGCTGACAGTTTGAGCGTTCGGGTCACTAGTGAAGCGATGGCGACCGGCCAGGAAGTCCGCATCGGAAAGATTCAGCGAGGTGGCGACCAGCCCTGCGACATCGACTGTCGATCCGGCACCGAACACGACACCGTTGGGATTGACCAGGAACACGCGACCGTTGGACTGCAGACTACCCAGGATCTGGCTGGTGTTGCCGCCCACGACCCGGTTGAGTACGGCGGAACTGGCGCTCTGCTGGTTGAAGCGGGTGATCTCGTTCTGTTGGATGCTGAAATCCTGCCAGTTGATGATGGCACCGGGCGTGTTAGTGACGGTGAGGGTGTTGCCGTTGCTATTGAAAGTCGCGCTGCCGTTGACGACATTGCCGCCCATAGGGTTGGCTTGGGCACCGAAGCTGAGAAGACAGAGAACAGTCAGTGCAGACAGCTTGAATCTATGTCGGTGGATGTCATCCGTGGCTGCATCTACACCACCGATGTTCAGCACACGCATCATGCTGGAACCCGCACGCTTGCCTTTGGATTTGACCAACTCAGACACCGCCACCCAGGCGCCCAATGCCTCCGACCAGATCGTCCGATATATTTTATTCAGCGCATGCATTTCAATTCCCTGTGCCCATCAACGCAATACAAAGCAGCCTGCGTATTTATGCCCCATTTGTGTAGGGAAAATCCTACACTGATACGCCGCATATGACCATATGCCAATATATATATTCCAAGCCTCATAAGGAAACGGTACAACTGGGTGCAATCATTGCCCCTACGCACTGATAGCACCTGGAAACATAGGACACAAGAATTTTCACCTGCCCGTCGCCATGGAAAAAATCCCCTATTCATGGCAGGATGAATAAAACGACCAATCAGCCATGAGCCAGCCCTCCCCTCCCACAGCCAACCAGACATTGACGATAGATCAGGCTATGGCGCTGGCTAACCAGTTCCAGTCTCAGGGAAAACTGCAGGATGCCGAACAACTGTTACAGAAGATCCTGCAACAGCAGCCCAGCCATGCATTCGCCATTCACCTGCTGGGTGTGATCGCATTCCAGGTTGGAAAATCACCTGTTGCCGCTGAACTGGTTCAGAAAGCCATCGCCATTAACGGAACCGTTGCGCTGTTCCACGCCAATATGTGCGAGATAGCTCGGCAATTGAAAATGATGGACATAGCCATCGCACACGGTGAGCGCGCAATCGCGCTTGAGCCGAATATGGCAATGGCACACAGCAATCTTGGTATCGCCCTGTTCGATCTCAAACAATACGACAAGGCGGAAGTCTGTCAGCAGCGAGCATTGTCTATCGCACCTGATTTTTCAGCTTCGCTCAACAATCTGGGCAGCATCTGGCGTGAACGCGGCGACAACAAAAAGGCCTTGGATTACTACAGAAGATCCGCAGCAAGCAATCCGAACTATCTGGAACCCCTCAACAATCTCGGTGCCCTGCTGCTGGAAGAAGACCGCACGCCCGAAGCTGAAGAAGTCCTGTCCAAGGCATTGCGACTCCATCCCGGCTTCCCCGATGCGATATGCAATATGGGGGGCGTGCATCTTGCGCGCGAGGAGAATGAAACCGCGCTGGAGCACTACCGCCGGGCATTGTCACTGCGACCGACCTATGTCGAGGCTCAGATGGGGATAGCCAAGACGCTGCAAGCCATGGAGAAACTTAACGATGCCGAGATGGCCGCCGTGCGCGCCATCCAGTTCGACGAGTACAACCCGAAGACACACGCCCTGCTGGCAGGGATTCAGACCGAACTTTCAAAGCCCGAGCAGGCCGAGGCGGCATACGAGCGTGCTTTGCGCCTCAAGCCGGATAGCAATGATGCGCTACTCGGGCTGGGATATCTGTGTACCGAGAACGGCCAACTTGAGCGTGCCCGCGAACTGTTCGAACGCGCCATTGAGATAAAGCCGGATAATTTTGCTGCGCATGTCCAGCTGGTACAAACCAGCAAGGTGAAAATCGGCGATCCGCATTTTTCAGCCTTGCAGCGCGAAGAACAAAAGATGGCGGACCATTCCGACAATCGTCGCCTGTCTCTGCATTTCGCGCTGGGCAAGGGCTACGACGACATCAAAGAATATGACAAGGCATTCCCCCATTACCTTGCCGGCTGCCGGATCAAGCGCGCCCGCATAAGCTATGACGGGGCTACTGCGGCACAGCAGTTCTCCGAACTGAAGAACATCTTCAGCAAGAACTTCATCGATCGTTTGCGCGGAAGCGGCGACCCGTCGGCCATGCCCATCTTCGTGCTGGGCATGCCGCGTTCCGGCACCACACTGACCGAACAGATCATCGCCAGCCACCCTGATGTGTTCGGCGCAGGCGAGCTTCCCGAGTTGCTGCGCATCGCGCATCGCAAGACGCATCCAGCTACCTCTTCATTCCCCGACAACCTGCGCTATCTTGATGGCAAGACACTGAGCGCCTGGGGTGCGGAATATGTCTCATCCGTTCAGCTGCGTGCCCCGCATGCGAAGCGCATCACCGACAAGATGCCGGCCAACTTCTTCACCGTGCCGCTGATACACCTGATGCTGCCGAACGCGAAGATCATCCACGTCAACCGCAATCCGGTGGACACCTGCCTGTCCTGCTTCACGCGCCTGTTCCAGCGCAAGCAGGAACACACTTACGACCTCGCCGAACTGGGGCGCTACTATGCCGACTACGCGCGCCTGATGGATCACTGGCGCGCCGTGTTGCCCGTCGGGTCGTTCTACGACGTGCAGTACGAGGACATCGTGGCCGACCAGGCCGGCGAAGCGCGCAAACTGCTCGCGTATTGCGGACTGGAATGGGACGACGCCTGTCTCGATTTCCACAAGACCAAGCGCCAGGTGCGCACGGCCAGCGTGACGCAGGTGCGCCAGCCAATCTACACCAGCTCGGTGGAGCGCTGGCGCAAATACGAAAAATTCCTCGGCCCGCTGCTGGATGAACTGGGCGACCTGGTGCCTCAACGCTGATGCAGACCGACCATCTCTCCGATCTCATACTCGGCATCGACCATGTCGCACTTGCCGTGACCGATATTGATTCCGCTGTGCCTGTCTATTCAGCACTGGGCTTCTCGCTGCTCGATCGCAGCGCAGTGCATGGCGAACACAGCGGCATGCTGTACGCCACCCTCAAGAGCCGCGATGCGACGCTGGTGCTGGTGCAGGGGACATCGCCCGCCTCGCAGGTCTCGCGCTTCATCGAGCAGTTCGGCGCGGGCATGCATCATGTCGCTTTCGCCGTCAGCGATCTGGATGAAGCATTGCGCCGCTCCCGCGAAGCGGGAATCGAGACTGACACACCCGTGGTATCGGATACAGGGATACGCCAGACCTTTCTTCACCGGGATGAGAGAACCGGCGTGCGTATCGAACTGATCGAACGGCACAGTGCCCCGTTCTCGGAACGCAATGTCGCGCAGTTATTCCGCTCTCTCGAGGCAAAAGGGCTGTATTGATGTCCGATCATTGGCAGAACTTCGCCGGTCGCTGGAACCGCTTGGGTTCGCCGATGCGGCCCTGCGCGGAGGATGTGAGAAATTTTCAGTCCGCGCTAGGCGATGCCAAAGGCAGTTGTCTGCTACTCGGCGTCACGCCCGAACTGGCCGACATCTCCCCGCAACTGACCGCCATAGATAACAGCCACGACATGATCCGGTCGCTATGGCCACATAGAAACAGTTCGGTCCTGGGCGACTGGCTGGACATGCCTTTCGAAGACGCATCCTTCGACAACGTCATCGGTGACGGCTGCCCTGTGCTGCTTGAATTCCCGCTACAACAGGAACGGTTCTTTGCGGAAGTCGCACGCGTCCTGAAACCCGGCGGAAGGTTCCTGCTGCGCGCATTCGTCTGCGCGGCGCAAGCGGAAAGCCCGGAACAGGTCTGTGATGAGGCGCGACAGGGGAATATAAAAAGCTTCCATGCTTTCAAGTGGCGCCTGTCGATGGCGATCGCTTCCCAAACCCCGGATTACACCTTCAAAGTTTCAGAGACACTGCGCACCTTCGAGGCCCAATTCCCTGATCGCCAGCAGCTGGCCAAAGTAACGGGATGGGACAGGAAGGACATTGACACGCTCGATCTCTACCGTGACTCGATCGCGCTTTACAGCTACCCGCCCCTGGCACGACTGCGCCAGACTTTCGCGCGGGAATTCGTCGAGGCTGAAGTAGTGCATGGGCACTATGAATTGGCAGAGCGCTGCCCCCTGCTCGTTCTGGAACGCCGCGCATGAAGTCGCTGCAAACCTTGCTGGCACAACTCGAGCATAGCCAGTGGCAATCGCCCGATACATTGCAAGCGATGCAATTCGAGCATTTCGCACAACTGGCCGCGCATGTCTGGCGACACTCCCCCTTCTACCGCCTGCGCCTCGAGCAGGCCGGCTTCGATATTGATCAATCATGGACTGCAGAGCATTTCGCGCGCATCCCGTTGCTGACCCGTTCCGAACTGATGCTTCAGGAAGAGCACATCCGCTGCCATGCACTTCCGCCGGATCACGGCCAGACCTATCGCATGCAGACCTCCGGTTCGACCGGTCAGGTCGTGAGCCTGCAACGCACAGATGCCACGCAACGCTATTGGCTGGCTTTCGCGATGCGCGAACACCTGTGGCATCAACGGGACTTCTCCGCCACGCTCGCCATCATCAAGGCGACGACCCCGACCCAGGACGACCCGGTGCTGGCTGCCCGGACAGGCTGGGGCCCGCCTGCCTCACTGTTCCACAAGACCGGACCGTCCTATTCACAGCCCCTGTCCATGCCCGTCGCCCAACAGCTTGAGTGGCTGGAACGCATCGATCCGGAATATCTGTTGACCTATCCGAGCAATCTGGCCGCATTGCTCGATGCCTACGAAAGCGGGCAAGCCAAAGCCCCCCCTGCACTGCGACAGGTGCGCACCGTGGGCGAGACACTGCATCCCGGCTTGCGCGAACGTTGCAAGGCGCTGGGCGACCTCGACATCGTAGACATGTACAGCTCGCAGGAACTCGGTTTGATCGCGCTGCAATGCCCGGAGAGCGGCCTGTACCACACGATGGACGAGAACCTCATCGTCGAAGTGCTGAACGACGCCGGACAACCCTGCCTGCCCGGCGAAGTGGGACGCGTGGTCATCACCGACCTGCATAACTACGCCACCCCGCTGATCCGCTACGAGATACGCGACTATGCCGAGGTCGGCCCCGTATGTACGTGCGGACGCGGACTGGCCACGCTCAAGCGCATCATGGGACGCCGCCGCAACATGGTGACCTTGCCGGATGGCAGCAAACATTGGCCACTGGTCGGCGCGCACCGCTATCGCGAAGTGGCAGACATCCGCCAGTATCAGCTCATCCAGCATGGAGTGGATGACATCGAGATCAGACTCTTGGTCTCGCCGCTCACACCCGTGCAGGAGGCGGCGATCACCACCCTCGCCCATCAGGCACTGGGCCATCCGTTCAAACTTCGCTTCAGCTATTTCGAACACGAGCTACCGGGCACCGGCAACGGCAAGTTCGAGGAGTTTATCTCTCTGCTTGCGTAGCATATACTCCGCCGCATTAGAGCCGAGTAACACGCATAGAAAACAATTAGAGGCTCAGGAGGCCCAAATGAAATACACGCAGGAACGCAATGCCAGCGCGGAGATATCGCGCCTTGCCTTGCAGAAGATGGCCGTGCAGCTTGCCGCCCTCAATCCCATGAGTTTCGCCGTCTGGTATGAGCATGTATCAGGCATCAATCCGGAGCTGTCCGGCAAGATCGAAGCACTGCTGCGCGAACATTCCAAACTGGACGACCGGCATATCGAACAGCTTTACATGGACCATGTGTCCGAATGCGGATCCAAGATCCAGCTGACCTTGCGTGAAGATCTGAAACTGTTGCTGGGAAAACTCAATCAGCTCACCACCGAAGCCGACAAACAGACATCGGACTATGGCAACACCCTGCAGGATTTCGGCAAGAAACTGAAGAACGAAGTGAGCGTGGCCGAACTCGATCTGCTGGTGAAAGATATCTCCAAAGACACCGACAAGATGCATGCCTCGATGCAGCAGATGCACGAGGAACTGGAGGCCAGTCATCACGAAGTCGAACGATTGAACAAGGAGATGGAGATACTCAAGGGGGCGGCCATGACCGACCCGTTGACCGGACTGCTGAACCGGCGCGGTTTCGAGAGCAATGCCGAAGAGCTCTTCTCCAACGCGGAGCTGTCAAACGGCAAAGGCCACTGCCTGCTGATGCTGGACGTGGACCATTTCAAACACATCAACGATACCTACGGTCACCTGCTTGGCGACAAGGTGCTAGCCGCCATCGCCAACACGCTGCGCATCAAAGTACAGGGGCAGGACCTCGTCGGGCGACTGGGCGGTGAAGAGTTCGCCATCCTGTTGCCCAACACCAATCTGGACGGCGCTTTCGCCGTGGCCGAACACATCCGCCAGGCTATCGAACGCGGCAAGATCCGCCGTCTGGATTCGAATGCGAACATCGAAGGCATCACCATCTCCATCGGCATCTCGCACAAAAAGAAGAACGAGAAGCTGGAGGACCTGATCGCCCGCGCCGACAAGGCGCTCTATACCTCCAAAAAGGAAGGCCGCAACCGCATCACCATCCTCGACTGAGTTTCGCGGCCTATCCGGCTCTCGCCACCATATCTATCAATGCGGACATTCCGCTATGGCCGGTACCTTCATGGATGACGCTGTCGTGTTCACGCTGATGCAGGATCTCCATATCTGCACATAACTCGCGCAGCATGGCTGCGCTGTAGAGGTTCTCCACCTGTGACGGCCCGCCAGTTTTGTATTCGAGCTGGCGCGGCGTATAGCCTTGCAGCAGCAACAGCCCCCCCGGTTTCAAGTGGCGCTTCAGGTTCTCGAACTGTGCGGGACGCATGTCCGGCCCGACGAACTGTATGAAGATCGCCGCTATCACATCGAAGCGTTCTTCACTGCGCCAGCTCAGCAAATCGTCCTGCTCGAAACGCATCAAAACACCACGCGAATGCGCCAGCCGCCTGGCCTTTTCCTGCGCGACAGGCGAGGCATCCAGCGACAGCACATCCAGCCCCTGCTCCGCCAGCCACACGCCGTTGCGTCCTTCACCATCGGCCACGGCAAGGCATGACATGCCGCTCTGCAATCTATACGCCTGCGAGACCAGAAAAGCGTTCGGCTCCGTTCCGTAGAAATAATCCTCTCCGGAATAACGTTCGTCCCAGACACTCATACACCGCTCCACAGATACCACCACGCACTGAGCGTGAAGAAGGACAGGATCAATCCCACCGCCACCATCAGGTTGGCCAGATCAGGGTCGAGATCATGCTCTTTCGCCACAATGGCCGCCGTGATCATGGACGGCATCGCCGCTTCGAACAGGGTGACCTGTATCGCCAGCCCCTGCGCACCGAGCCATTGCACATACAGCAGATAGATCGCCAGCGGCGCAAGGATCAGCTTGAAGCCCAGACCCAATGCGAGATTGCGTTTATGTTCCGCGATATGCCCAAGACGCAATTGCAGACCGACAGAAAGCAGTGCCAGCGGTGCCAGCGTGTCGCCCAGTCGTTTCAACAACACCGTGAACCAGTCCGCGTATTCCACCGGGATCAACAGGAAGGCGATGACCATGGAGATGAACGGCGGGAAGGTCGCGATACGCTTCACGATCTGCGCCGCAGTCGGCCGCCCGGATGAATATATCCCCGCCACCGTGATACCCAGCACAGACAGCACAAAGAAGGAACCCAATTGATCGGCGACGATGGCAGTCGCCAATCCATCCTTGCCGTAGAAGGCATCTACCATGGGCAGGCCGAAGAAAGAAGTGTTGCCCAGACCACCGACCACGATCAGTGCACCGATCGTCTTGCGCGGCAGTTGCAGCCAGCGCCCCACCGACCAGAAGAACAGCGCCGAAAGCCCGAACACGATCCACGCCATCAGCGCAGTCAGCACCACATCGCCAGACAGGTGGATCTCGTGGATGTACAGCAGCGTCAGCGCCGGCAGCGAGACATGGATGATGAAGCTGTTGAGCGTGGCCGGCGCGCTGTCCGGCATGCGCCGGAAGCGACGCAGTAGCATGCCCGCGACAAAGCAGAGGATGAGCAGGATGAGGTTGTTCATGCAGCCGTCATTCCCGCGAACGCGGGAATCCAGTATGGCAATGGACCGGCGTAGCCGACGATGGGGCTTGTCCGCTGCGCGCAGTGATTATCTGCCAGATTCCCGCGTTCGCGAGTATGACGAAACACAATGAATCCTTTCACTGAACCTCTTCCCATAGATCTCGCCATTCAGGATTACTCGACTCGATCAATTCTATCTTCCAGGCGCGATTCCATTTTTTGAGCTGCTTCTCGCGAGTGATCGCCGCAACCATGTCATCGCACTGCTCAAAATACACCAAGCGATGGATGCCGTACTTTTTGGTAAACCCATCAGCCATATCATTCCTGTGCTCCCCAATCCGCTTCAGCAGATTACTGGTCACCCCGATGTAAAGCGTACCGTTGCGTTGACTGGCAAGCATATAGACACAAGGTTGTCTGGACATAACACTCCTTGATCGTCTACTTCAAGAATTAGTCTCCATCATTCCCGCGCAATCTGCACAAAAGTTTCCGGATTTGTCCGCTGCGCGGAAACGTTTGATCGCTGGATTCCCGCCTGCGCGGGAATGACAGGCTATTGCTGCACGTTCGCGCTGATATAAGCCTTCAGCTTCACCACATCCGCATCCATCACTTCTACGCGCTGTGGCAAATCTTCGATGCCGACCATGGATTCCGGACGCTCGGGCTCGAGACCCAGCGCTTCGCGGATGGTCTCAGCGAACTTGGCCGGCAAGGCGGTCTCCAGACAGATCAGCGGCAAGCTCGGACGGCGCTGTTCCAGACCGACCTTGAGGCCATCGGCGGTATGCGTATCGATCATCACGCCGTACTCCTGCCACACCTCGCGGATGGTCTTCAGTCGGTCCTGGTGGGTGCTCTTGCCGGAAGAGAAATGGAAACCAGCCAGTGCGTGCCAATACTCGGTGCCTTTGATGTCGAACGCCGGCGCATCGGGTGTCGCGCCCGCATCCACCTTGCTCCAGAACTCGCGCACCTTGGTGCCGTCGCGACCGACCAGATCGAACACGAAGCGCTCGAAGTTGGACGCCTTGGAGATGTCCATCGACGGGCTGCTGGTCTCGTAGGTATGTGCCGTGCCGCGCGGGCGGTACACGCCGGTGCGGAAGAACTCGTCCAGGACATCGTTCTCGTTGGTGGCGAGGATGAGCTGACCGATGGGCAGCCCCATCATGCGTGCGATGTGGCCGGCGCAGATGTTGCCGAAGTTGCCGGACGGCACCGAGAACGCCACCTTCTCGTCGTTGCTCTGGGTCGCTGCGAAATAGCCTTTGAAGTAATACACGATCTGCGCCGACACGCGCCCCCAGTTGATGGAGTTGACCGTGCCGATCTTGTGCGCGGCCTTGTAGGCGTGGTCGTTGGACACCGCCTTCACCAGATCCTGCGCATCGTCGAAGAAACCGTTGATGGCGATATTGTGGATGTTGGGGTCCTGCAGCGAATACATCTGCGCGCGCTGGAACGCGCTCATCTTGCCGTTCGGCGACAGCATGAACACACGGATACCGCGCTTGCCGCGCATCGCATATTCGGCGGCGGAACCGGTGTCACCGGAAGTCGCACCGAGGATGTTCAGCTCTTCATTCTGTTTCGCCAACGCGTACTCGAACAGATTGCCCAGCAACTGCATCGCCATGTCCTTGAACGCCAGCGTCGGGCCGTTGGACAGCTCCTGGATGAACACACCCTCGCTCAGCTTGCGCAGCGGGGTGATCTGCGTCGCATCGCTGTCAGGGCGACCGTTGCTGTACACCTCGGCGGTGTAGGTCTTGCTGACGATAGCTTTCAGGTCGGCTGCGGGAATGTCCGTCGCGAACTTGGACAGCACAGCGAACGCGAGGTCGGCATACGACAGCGTGCGCCAAGCATCCAGCTCTTCTCGCGTCACCTGCGGATATTGTTCCGGCAGATACAAGCCGCCGTCCGGCGCGAGGCCGCCCAGCAGGATCTCGGTGAAGGTCTTGGCGGGCGCATTCCCGCGGGTGGAGATGTATTTCATCATTTGCTCTCTAGTATTCGTCATTCCGGCGCAGGCCGGAATCCAGCGAAATAATAATCCGGCGAAGCCGACTACTCGTTTTTGTCCCGCTACGCGGGGCTGTTGAATCATCTGGATTCCGGCCTGCGCCGGAATGACAGCTTATTTGCCCAGTTCTTCCATGCGCAGCTTAGTCACCTTGCCCGCCACCACGCCAAGCTTCTCGATCTTGGCGATCGCCGCGTTGATGCTTTTCTCGCGTGTCTGGTGCGTCAGCATGATCAGGTCGGCCTGTGCTTCGCCTGCGCCCGGCTCTTTCTGGATCACGGCGCCGATGGATATCTGTTCGTCAGCCAAGATGCGCGTGATGTCGGCCAGCACGCCCGGCTTGTCCTGCACGCGCAGGCGCAGGTAGTAGCTGGTGATGACCTCGTCCATCGGCAATATCTTCAGGTCGGACATCGAGTCGGGCTGGAAGGCCAGATGCGGCACGCGATTCTCCGGATCTGCGGTGTGCATACGTGTCACATCCACCAGGTCTGCGATCACCGCGCTGGCGGTCGGCTCGGCACCGGCACCCTTGCCGTAATACAGCGTCGGGCCGACTGCATCGCCATGCACCAGCACTGCGTTCATCGCGCCTTCCACGTTGGCGATCAGGCGTTTGCTCGGAATCAGAGTCGGATGCACGCGCAGCTCCACACCTTCCTCTGTGCGCTTGCTGATGCCCAGCAACTTGATGCGGTAGCCGAGTTGTTCGGCGTACTTGATGTCTATGGCATCCAGTTTGGAGATGCCCTCGATGTGCGCCTTGTCGAACTGCACCGGGATGCCGAACGCCAGCGAAGCCAGCAATGTGATCTTGTGTGCCGCGTCCACGCCCTCGATATCGAAGGTCGGATCAGCTTCGGCATAGCCCAGACGTTGTGCTTCTTTCAGCACGACATCAAAGGCCAGTCCCTTGTCACGCATCTCGGACAGGATGAAGTTGGTGGTGCCGTTGATGATGCCGGCGACCCACTCGATGCGGTTCGCAGTCAAACCTTCGCGCACCGCCTTTACGATGGGGATACCGCCCGCGATGGCCGCTTCGAACGCGACCATCACACCCTTGTCCTGCGCAGCCTCGAAGATCTCGTTGCCATGCGTCGCCAGTAAAGCCTTGTTGGCGGTGACCACATGCTTGCCGTTGGCGATGGCCTTCATCACCAGCTCCTTGGCCACACCGTAGCCGCCGATCAGCTCGACCACGATATCCACGTCAGGATCGCTCACCACCGCGAACGCATCGTCCGTCACGCGGCAAGCACCCTCGGTGATCTTGCGTGCCAGATCCACATTGCGGTCCGCCACCATGGTGATGCGGATGGGACGACCGGCGCGGCGGGTGATCTCTTCCGCGTTGCGCTGCAACACGGTGAAGGTGCCGCCGCCGACGGTACCGATACCCAGAAGACCTACATTGATAGCCTTGATGCTCATGGTTCTCTTTCTCTTAGTTGGTGCCGTGACGCTTACGATAGTTCTCGAGGAAGCGCGCGATGCGGTTGATGGATTCGGTCAGATCGTCCGCGATAGGCAGGAACACCACGCGGATATGGTCCGGATGGATCCAGTTGAAACCGGAGCCCTGCACTACCAGCACTTTCTCCTCTTCCAGCAGTTCGAGAATGAATTGCTGATCGTTCTCGATCGGATAGACCTTGGGATCGAAACGCGGGAACAGATAGAGCGCCGCCTTGGGTTTAACGCAGGTCACGCCCGGGATGGCGGTCAGCAGCTTGTATGCAAGGTCGCGCTGCTTGGCCAGCCTTCCACCCGGTGCCACCAGATCGTCGATGCTCTGGTAACCGCCCAATGCGGTCTGGATGGCGAACTGTCCCGGCACGTTGGAACACAGGCGCATCGAGGCAAGGATGGTCAGGCCGTTGATGTAATCCTGCGCATGTTTCTTCTCGCCCGAGATCACCATCCAGCCGGAGCGGTAACCGCAGGCGCGGTAGTTCTTGGACAGACCGTTCAGCGTGACGAACAGCACATCGTCCGCCAGCGAGGCGATGGAGGTGTGCTTCGCGCCGTCGTACAGCATCTTGTCGTAGATCTCGTCGGCGAAGATCACCAGCTGATGCTCGCGCGCGATCTGGATGATCTCCTTCAGGATGTCGTCCGAATACAGCGCACCGGTCGGGTTGTTCGGATTGATGATGACGATGGCGCGCGTGTTCTCGGTGATCTTGCTGCGCATGTCCTTGAGGTCGGGGTTCCACTCGTTCGCCTCGTCGCACAGGTAATGGCGCGGCGTACCGCCGGCAAGCGTCACTGCCGCCGTCCACAGCGGATAGTCCGGTGCGGGCACCAGCACTTCATCGCCGGGATTGAGCAGTCCCTGCATCGCCATCACGATCAGCTCGGAAGCGCCGTTGCCGATATAGATATCGTCCAGCCCCACGCCCTTGATCTTCTTGGACTGGCAGTAATGCATGATCGCCTTGCGCGCGGCGAACATGCCTTTTGAATCGGAATAACCTGCCGAATTCGGCAGGTTCAGGATCACGTCCCGCTGGATCTCTTCCGGCGCTTCGAAACCGAACGGCGCGAGGTTGCCGATGTTCAGCTTGATGATGCGCTGACCTTCCTCTTCCATCAGCTTGGCGCGTTCCATCACCGGCCCGCGGATGTCATAGCAGACGTTGGAAAGTTTGGACGACTTCAGTAAGGGTTTCACGATCATTCACTCAAATGGACCCGGAAACGCGAGCCGCAGCCGATGGTAGAATCCGGCGCGTACTCGCTATTTCCGCAAGGGACGGGATTTTACCTGTGCCAGCCCTGCCGCGGCAAACGATTGGAGAGAAGATTGGCCCTGCACCTGGAGAAAGTATCGCACCTGAAAACCTTCACCGGACACGGCGACGGCTACGTCACCGTCAACGACAGGCGCTATGAACAGGCCGTGGTCGTCACCGCCGGTGCGGTCCTGACCGATTGGCCGGCCACCGACTTCGCCAGCCTGACGGCCGAACATTTCGACTATTTCCTGCCCTTGCAGCCCGAAGTGCTGCTGCTGGGCACCGGCAGACAGCAACAGTTCGCCCATCCGCAACTGCTGAAGAACCTCATTCAGGCCGGCATCGGCATCGAATTCATGGACACCCCCGCCGCCTGCCGCACCTATAACATCCTCGTCGCAGAAGACCGCAAAGTCGTGGCGGCAGTATTGCCATCTTAAGGAAATCCCATGAACGCAGCCCTGAATGACGTCATCACCCAGACCGAACAGGTCATCCTCGGCAAACCGCAGCAGATCCGCCTCGCGCTGACCTGTCTGCTGGCGCGCGGCCACCTGCTGATCGAGGACATGCCGGGCGTGGGCAAGACCACGCTGGCGCATGTGCTGTCACGCACGCTGGGACTGCAGTTCCAGCGCATCCAGTTCACCAGCGACATGCTGCCCGCCGACATCCTCGGCGTCTCCATCTATCAGCGCGAGAGCGGCGAGTTCAAATTCCATGCGGGGCCGATCTTCGCGCAGATGATCCTCGCCGATGAGGTGAACCGCGCCACACCCAAGACGCAGAGCGCCCTGCTGGAAGCGATGGAGGAACATCAGGTCACCAGCGAAGGCGAGACGCGCCCGCTGCCTGCGCCTTTCTTCGTCATCGCCACGCAGAACCCTACCAACCAGATCGGCACCTTCCCGCTGCCCGAGTCACAGCTCGACCGCTTCATGATGCGCATCCAGCTCGGCTATCCGGACGCCGCCGCCGAGCGCGGCCTGCTTTCCGGTGTGGACCGGCGCGACCTGATCGCCGGGCTGCAAGCGCAACTGCAGACATCCGAATTGTTCGCACTGCAAGAGCAAGTGCGCAAGGTGTTCGTCTCCCCCGCCCTGCTCGACTACGTGCAAGCCATCCTGCGCCATACGCGCGAATCGGCACGCTTCGTGCATGGACTGTCGCCGCGCGCCGGCCTCTCGCTGCTCGCCGCTGCCCGAGCCTGGGCCTTGCTGGCCGGACGTGATGCAGTCATCCCGGAAGACGTGCAAGCCGTGCTGCCCGGCGTCGCCAGCCACCGCCTGCAGAGCGTGCACGACACGCAAGCCTCGGACGGCGAAAAGCTGGCGCGCGAATTGATCGAGGCGGTCGCCATCCCTTAAGGGAACGCGATGAAGCTTCCCAACTTTCGCGGCGTGCTCAAGCAAAAGTTCCGTAACTGGGCCTTCCGCCGTACCGTCGAGACCGGCACGGTGCAGCTCAACCAGCGCCGCATCTACATCCTGCCCACGCGCCAGTTCTTCGGCTTCAGCTTCGTGCTGCTGTTGATGCTCCTTGGCGACATCAACTACAACCTCAGTCTGGGCTACGTGCTCACCTTTCTGCTCGCCACCACTGGTGGGCTGTCCATGCTGTACGCCTTTCGCAACATGGCACAATTGGAGATCCATGCCGGTTACGTGGAGCCGGTGTTCGCGGGGGAGCAGGCGCGCTTCGTGTTCCACTTCAACAACCCCGGCTCACTGGCGCGACACCAGATCCATCTGCATGATGACGCGGGTCACGAGACCGTGTTCGATCTGCCCGCGCAGACATCCACCCCGGTGGAACTCGCCCTTCCGGCCACAAAGCGCGGCTGGCTGGACAGCGGCCGCCTGACGCTCTACACCCGTTTCCCGCTTGGGTTGTTCAATGCCTGGAGCTATATCCATTTCGACGTGCGCGCATTGGTCTATCCCAAACCCGCTGCACCACAAGCGTTACCGATTGCCGCCGCACCGGACGGCAGCGGCAAAACGACGATACGCGGCGACGAAGATTTCGCCGGTCTGCGCAACTACGTGCCGGGTGACGCCATGCCGCGCATCGCATGGAAAGCGCTGGCGCGGGAGCAGGGTTTGCAAGTTAAAGAGTTCTCGGCGCAGCAAGGACAACAACTGTGGCTGGACTGGTCGCAGCTACCCGACATCGCGCAGGAGCGCAAACTGGAACTGCTCACGCGCTGGGTGCTGGATGCCGATGCACAAGGATTGCACTACGGCCTGAAGTTGCCGGATGGTGAAGTCATGCCGCAGCAAGGCACGGCGCATCGCGCGGAATGCTTGCGCAGGTTGGCGTTGTTCGGGATGCCAGCATCATGAAACTCTCCGCCCCGCTCACCTACGGTCTGATCGCCTGCATCCTGCTAGTCAGTGCACCGCATGCCGAGCACCTGCCGCTGTGGGTCAGCGCGGAGTGCGGCGCGTTGCTGCTGTGGCGCGCCTATCTGGCGCGCAGCAGCAAGGCATTGCCACCACGCTGGCTGCTGCTGGGCATCACCGTTCTCAGTGTGCTGGCCATCGCCGTCACCTTCCGTTCTCTGTTCGGGCGCGAGGTCGGCGTCACTCTGCTCATCCTGCTCTCCACGTTGAAGCTACTGGAACTGAAAGCAGTGCGCGACGCGACCATCGTGGTCTATCTGTCGTGCTTCATCATCATCACCAACTTCTTCTACTCGCAGAGCATCCCCACTGCGCTGTTCATGCTGGCGACCTTGCTGGTCATCCTGGCGACTTGGGTACATCTGCAAACGGGCGGCCTCGCCTTCAAGCCCAGACTGCGCATTGGCGGCATGCTGTTGCTGCAGGCCATCCCGCTGTCGCTGATCCTGTTCGTGCTGTTCCCGCGCGTGCAGGGGCCGCTGTGGGGGCTGCCGCAGGACGCCTATGCCAGCAGCGGCCTGTCCGACACCATGTCACCGGGGAGCATGAGCAAACTCTCGCTGAACGACGCGGTGGCGTTCCGCGTCAACTTCGACGGCGCGGCACCGTCGCGCGACCGCATGTATTGGCGCGGCCCGGTACTGTGGGATTTCGACGGCACGACATGGAAGCGCGGACGCAACGCCACCACACGCAATGGCGTGCTGGAAGACAGCGGCATGCCGCTCGCCTACACCGTCACGCTTGAGCCGCACAACAAACGCTGGCTGTTCGCGCTGGACATGCCGGACAAACTCTCCATCACTCACCGCCTCACCCCCGACTTCCAGTTGCTCAGCGACAAACCGGTCAATGCGCGCATACGCTATAGAGCCGATTCCTTCCTCAGCTACCGCGCCAATCCGGATGAGCCGCCGCAACAGTTGCAACGCGCGCTGGCCCTGCCGCGCGGGCTGAATCCGCAAGCACAGCAACTGGCAGAAGACTGGCGCACACAACATCCGCGCGATGACGCCGCCATCGTGCGCGAGGTGTTGCGCCATTTCAATCAAGGCGGATTCGAATACACGCTGGAGCCGCCTTTGCTCGGCATGAACGGCATCGACGAGTTCCTGTTCCAGAGCAAACAGGGTTTCTGCGAGCACTATGCGGGCAGCTTCGTCTATCTGTTGCGTGCTGCCGGTGTACCTGCGCGCGTGGTCACCGGCTATCAGGGCGGCGAATACAACGCCTTGGGCGATTACTACATCCTGCGTCAGGCGGATGCGCATGCCTGGGCGGAAGTGTGGCTGGGCGAGCGCGGCTGGATACGTTACGACCCCACTGCCGCCATCGCCCCGGCGCGTATCGAGAGCGGACTTTCCGCGGCGGTCAGTAACCCTGCAGCGCTACCCTTCATGGCGCGTAACCCGCCGCCCTGGCTGCGCAACCTGCGCTTCAACTTTGACGCGCTGGCCAACCAATGGAACCAGTGGGTGCTCGGTTACAACACCGAGACACAGTTCGCCTTCCTCACACGATTGGGTATGGAGGACATCAGCTGGCAGAAGATGGCCCTCAACATGCTGGCCGGCATCTTCACACTGGTCGGCATATTCACGCTGTTGCTTTTGCGCAGACTGGTCGTGCGGCAGACCGACCCGGTGCAGGCTGTCTGGCTCAAGCTGTGCCGCAAACTGGAAAAGGCCGGGCTGCCGCGCATGGCGCATGAAGGGCCGCAGGACTACGCGGCGCGTGTCGGTGCAGCGCATCCCGAGATCGCGGCAAGCATGGACGACCTTGCCGCACGCTATGTCGCCTTGCGCTACCGGGCACCCGGCGACGACACCGCGCTGCTTGCCTTCAAGCATGCCGTTGCATCATTCAGGCTATAATCCGCGCCACTTTCAACGAGGCCCGCATCATGCAGATCACCCGCAGACTGGAATTCGATGCCGGTCATCGCATCCCCAACCACAACAGCCAGTGCAGACACCTGCACGGCCACCGCTATGCCATCGAGATCACCCTGTCTGGCGAAGTGGTGACAACTGAGGGGGTATCGGAACAGGGCATGGTGATGGACTTCTCGGATGTGAAGCGCATCGCCAAAGAGCAGGTGGTGGATGCCTGGGATCACGCCTTCATCGTGTATCGCAACGATAAGACGGTGCTGGAATTCCTGAGAACCATCCCGAACCACAAGACCGTGGTACTGGATGTGGTGCCGACGGCCGAGAATCTGGCACGCGTGGCATTTGAACTACTCGACGGTGCCTATCAGGACACCTACGGAAACCATCTGCAACTGGAGCGTGTGCGCCTGTTCGAGACCCCCAACAACTGGGCGGATCACACGCGCTAGACCGCCCCCTTCAAACGACGCCTTTTGCTTCCCCGGCGTCGTCCAACAGTGCATGCATGGCACTTTCCTCCGACAACATCGTGCAACAGGATATGAGCACTGCGGCACACAGATTCCTGCCCGCCGCATCCTCGTCGTGCGAGTGTTGACGGATCTCTCGAGTCAGCGCAGTGTCGCTGTCTTCCTCAAAGGATGGCAGCATCTTTTTCCCCGCGTTCATACACCACATGCGCACGTCCGACCAGTAGAGGATCCACCGGACCGATGCGTGCCATATCCTTGTTCGAGTATGGCAGCTTGTGCAGGATGTAGCGCATCGCATTCAGACGCGCCCGTTTCTTGCAGTTCGACTTGATCACAGTCCACGGCGTGTCCGCGGTGTCGGTATGGAAGAACATGGCCTCTTTCGCCTTGGTATAGCTATCCCACTTGTCCAGTGAAGCCAAGTCGATAGGCGACAGCTTCCAGTGCTTCAGTGGATGCACCTTGCGCTCTTTGAATCGGCGGCGCTGCTCTTCGCGACTGACAGAGAACCAGAACTTGATCAGATGTATCCCGCTGCGTGCCAGATTGCGCTCGAACTCCGGTGCCTGACGCATGAACTCGTTGTACTCATCCGGGGTACAGAAGCCCATGACCTGCTCTACCCCCGCACGGTTGTACCAGGAGCGGTCGAACATCACGATCTCACCGGCTGTTGGCAGCTCCTGCACATAGCGCTGGAAGTACCATTGCCCCTGCTCGACTGCCGACGGCTTCTCCAACGCAACCACACGTGCGCCACGCGGATTAAGGTGTTCCATGAATCGCTTGATGGTGCCCCCCTTACCGGCTGCGTCACGCCCTTCGAACAGGATCACCACTTTCTGCCCCGTCTCTTTCACCCAAGCCTGCAATTTCAGGAGTTCCACCTGCAGTTGGAACTTCTGTTTTTCGTAGCTCTTACGCGAAAGCAGATTGCGGTAGGGATACCCCCCGTTTCTCCAATCATCAGCCAATTCCTCATCCGGATTCTTCGAATCCTTTTTGATCAGCACGGGGTGACGCATCAACTCGGCACGCAGCTTTGCCGCCTCATCAGGCGAAGCTTCGTCGAGTATCACCGTCAAGGCTTTGCTCAATGCATCGGAATCACTAGGGCCGATTGAGGAGATGATGGCTTGGATTGCTGCCTCCTTTGCACCTAGCGCAGCATTGACAGCCTGATTCACGGTATACGTTTCGATCGCCTCTTGAGTCAGTTTCGGCGGAACATCACCTGCAGAAACTGCTCTTGGAGTTGCTTTGCGCCGCCTTGTTGCCGCCTGAGTGCTTCGTGTTGTAGTCGCAGGAGCTTCTTTATTTGACTGTTTCGCAGGAGCTGCTTTATTTAACTGTTTCATAGTTCCTTGCCTCGCTTGTTGTTCCATTCGCTATTGTCAGATCCTTGACAGTCTTGGTTTCGAAATTCATCGAAAAGAACAAGTCTGTCCGGGTGGGATATCACAATCGCATATATACAATCACGACAGAGAATCGCACCCGGACACCAAATGTCCAGACCAGCCATATCTCATCCAATTCTCACCACGTAACCCCCCCGAACTGATGTCTTTGCAGCAGTTTTATTGATGGGGCGAATGCTAACGGAACATGCGAATCATGCACATTGGCCTTTGGCCCAATAGACACACACAAATATTCCTGACAAAAAGCCGCCCGGAATCGGGAATTACCGAGGCATTTAATACAGAGAATCGAATGGACGCAGAGATCGGATTCAATCGCACAGACATACTGGCCCAACTGAACCACCGCGGCTCGCTGTCGGAAAAGATGCAGGCCATCCATGACGCAGCCGGTAGTTGTTGCAACTTCATCCACCGTATCTCGGTCGCCATCTACGACCCAAAGCTAGACCTGCTCAAGACGCTTGCCCACAGCACGGATGACGGAAACCCGCTGCCCGGTTACCAGACCAGGCTGGCTGACACACCTTCGCTGAAACGGATATTCCTGAGCGGCAAGCCGCGCATCATCAACGACCTCTCCGTGCTGATCGAAAGCGAACAGACGCACACGAAACGGATCGTGGATCACGGATTCCGGTCCAGCTACACCATACCCATGTATGCGAACGAACAACTTTCCGGCTTCATCTTCTTCAATTCACGTCAGCCCAATGTGCTGTATGAGAACACCCTGACCCATCTGGACATGATCGCCAGGCTCATCTCGCTGCTGGTCGAACTGGAATTGAACATGGTGAAAACCATACACGGCGCGCTCAGGACGGCAACCAGCTTTTCCAGCTACCGGGATCCCGAGACAGGCGCACATCTGGAACGCATGTCGCACTTCTCGAGGCTGATCGCCAAGGAGATCGCGCTGGACAGCGGGATGAGCGACGAGTTCGCGGAGACCATACTGTGGGCATCCCCCATGCACGATATCGGGAAGATCGCCATCCCGGATCACATCCTCCGCAAACCGGGAAAACTCACGCATGACGAGTTCGAATCGATGAAGGCGCATACGACCAAGGGCCGCGAGCTCATCGACAACATGCTGAGCAACTTCAATTTCGGCAATACCAGCCTTGCACCGATGATGTCCAACATCGCCGCCTATCACCACGAGAACATGGACGGCAGCGGCTATCCATGCGGATTGAAAGGCGAAGACATCCCGATCGAGGCGCGCATCGTCGCCGTCGCCGACGTGTTCGATGCGCTCACTTCCAAGCGTTGCTACAAGGAAGCCTGGAGCAATGTCGCCGCATGCGACGAGCTGCGAGCGCTAGCGGAATGGAAGCTGGACAAACGATGCGTGGAGATCCTTCTGGACAATCTGCCCGCGATCGCCGATATCCAGTCCCGATTTCAGGATGAAATGACGAGTGATCACGCCAATCCCTAGCACAGGATAGTCACTGCCTGGCACGACACGGTCACGACGAGATACTGATGACCGGCTCGGTCGAGCAAGCTGGACTCATCCCCTTCCGAATCATACCCGGCCACTTAGTGACTGCCTGAACGAGGCAGCATTATGGATTTCTTCTGCTCCGATTCGTGCCGCAGCATTCATTCTCCATATATCCACCCCATTGATACACGCTCAGATTCATAACCTGATCGCTATTGCCGCTCATCAGGAACCTGACTATTGCCCCTGAATAGCTTCAGAAGTCGAGGTCGCTCATCTAGGGCTTTGGCCCAATATCCTGCCGAAGGGGTGGGCAATACAATAATCAACTTTTTTGCAACCGCCCAAATGGTCGATTGATACACACGGAACCACTCCGCAAAGATATGTCAGGAAAATCGACGGATTACGGCATTCGCAAGGAGCTTATCGAGCAACTGGAAACTGCCGAACATGCGAGCAGCGAGGTCGTTCGGCTAGTCAGCGAAATGGTGACGGAAAGTATGGCTGACCGCCTCCTAGGCCAAGCGGCGGGATGCAGCGGACAGGTGCTGGGATGCTGAGCTCGCTGCCATTTGTACTCTCCGCCCCCCGAGACAGCCTTCTATATTCGGGAGAATACAGCCTCGTGCTGGTGGGCTTGTCGATCGCGATCGCGGTGATCGCATCCTATGCAGCACTGCTGGTATCTCGGAAAGTTTCCCTTTCCGCCAGCCGAGCGACCCGATACAGCTGGCTGGTCATTGGCTCTCTCTGCCTCGGAGTGGGAATATGGTCCATGCATTTTGTCGGCATGCTGGCCTTCCGCCTCCCTTGCACCACCAGCTACGACCCTCTGCTCACCGGCCTCTCAACCGTACCGAGCATCCTCGCCAGCATGTTGGCGATCAAATTGATGAGTCTCGGCAACAAGCCGACACGCCTGCGCTTGGCACTAGGTGGTTTACTGATCGGCAGCGGTATAGGTGCCATGCACTACGCGGGGATGGCGGCACTCCGTTTGAATGGTGTGATCCGTTATGACCTTGCACTATTCATCGTTTCGATCCTGGTCGCAGTGCTGCTCGCTGTCATAGCACTCTGGATCCAGTTCGGGCGCAGTTCCTGCAGCACCGCCAGATGCACCTGGTTAAGTGCCTTTGTATTGGGGCTTGCCGTATCCGGTATGCATTACACCGCGATGTCAGCCGCCTATTTCGTTCGCGGCGATAGCACTTCCGCTGCCGGACAGGGCGTATCACCGACCTTTCTCGCGGCCATAGTGCTATCTCTGACCAGTCTGATCGTCTTACTGACCATCGTTTCCACTCTGATAAGCAAGCTGAATTGCAAAACTTACAGCAGACTCTTTGGCCGCGTCGGTTTGACTATTGCATGCTGGCTAGCGATCGCCTGGTTCAGCTCCGCTTATTATTCCGAAACCCTTTCACAAAACCATTACCAGCGGGAAACGCGGATCGCAACGCAGAAAGTCGAGATTGTCGCGAGCGGGATTGAAGAGAGTCTGGACTCGCTGATCTCAGTCCCAAGCGTCCTTGCCGACGATTCCGACATCCTTCATGCACTGCACCGTTTCAACGCCAGATCAGCGGATCGTTCCTATCCTGTCGAGAAGAGAAAGAGAATCTGGACGACAGATAGCGAACTGGCAACGTTGAGCGATCGTCTGAATAGCATCGCCAAGGTATTCAAAGCCGATGTCTTGTGGGTGATGAGCGCCTCAGGGGATTGCATCGCCTCCAGCAACCGTGGCATGGCAGACAGCTTTGTCGGCTCCAATTATGCCGACCGCACCTATTTTCGGCTCACTGAGCAAGGAATGCCCGGAAGTCAATATGCGGTAGGACGAACCAGCAATTCCCCCGGACTGTACTTCTCTTACCCTGTTCTGGAAAAAGGCCGATTCCTTGGTGCTGTGATCGTAAAACGCAACATCACTCATTTCTCGACATGGCTGAAGAAGGTCGATGCGTTTCTTCTCGATGCCAATGGCGTCATTGTGCTGGCATCCAACCCGGCGATCGAGTTCCATGCCATGCCGGACGCCAAGGCATTGCACATGGGACCGGATGAGATCTGGCAGCAGTACAAACTCGATATGCTCGAGTTGGCCGTCATGCGTCCATGGGAGCAAGAGCGCTTCCCGTTAGCTTGGTTGATGCATGGCAACACACATCCAACCACCCTTATCTCCAGGCCTGTCGCAGGCAACACGATGTCACTGTATGTTGCTCACCCACTGGAGGATCTAAGACGCCATGATGACGAGCAATATTGGCTGTTCCTGTTGATCTTTGCTGCAGGCTGCATGCTCATCATCGCCGTCTCTTCGATCATCCTGTTTCTGCGAAAGTCTCGCGAAACAGAGGCAAATCTGCGCATAGCCGCCACGGCCTTCGACTCGCAAGAGGGCATGGTGATCACAGATGCCGACAATATCATCCTGCGGGTGAACCAGGCTTTTACAGAGATCACCGGATATACCCCCAAAGAGGCAGTCGGTGGCACGCCCCGCCTTCTCAGCTCCGGGCGCCACGACCGGGATTTCTATAATGCCATGTGGGAAAGTATCGATCGGAGCGGACACTGGAAAGGGGAAATATGGAACCGACGCAAGAACGGTGAGGTATACCCGGAATTGTTGACCATCACTGCGGTCAAAACGTCGGATGGGGCTATTGCGAACTATGTCGGCTCGCTCACGGATATCACCAAGAACAAGCAGGCAGAGGATGAGATCAGGAAGCTGGCCTTCTTCGACCCGCTGACCTCATTGCCCAATCGACGACTGCTTCTCGACAGACTCGAACAATCCATCATCGCCAGTGCGCGCGGCCATCGTCATGGTGCGCTGCTATTCATCGATCTGGACAACTTCAAGTCCCTCAACGACACGCTTGGCCATGATGTCGGTGATATGTTGCTGATACAAGTCGCAGAGCGACTGAAACGTTGCATACGAGATGGGGACACAGTAGCTCGACTGGGAGGAGACGAATTCGTTGTAGTCCTTGAAGAACTGAGCAGTGAACTTTCTGAAGCAGCATCGCAAACCGAGCTGGTCGGAGAAAAGATACTTGTTTCTCTAAATACGCCATACCAGCTCTACACACACTCATACCTGAGCACCCCAAGTATCGGCGCCACACTATTCTTTGGCAGAAAGTGTGCAACGGAAGAGCTTATGAAGCAGGCCGATATCGCCATGTATCAAGCAAAAAAGAGCGGCCGCAATACCCTGCGTTTCTTCGATCCCGCAATGCAAACGCTGGTCACGGCGCATGTACAAATGGAGTCGGACCTCCGTGATGCGATCACCAGAGGAAACCAGCTAAAACTTTATTTCCAGCCACAGGTCGACTCCACGGGACGAATAGTGGGAGCCGAAGCTTTGGTGCGTTGGCATCAACCTGAAAAAGGGCTGATCTCGCCCGCCAATTTCATTCCACTGGCAGAAGAGACCGGATTGATCCTGCCGCTGGGTCATTGGGTGCTGGAAACCGCCTGCGCCCAGTTGGCAGACTGGGGAAGATCCCCATCCACTGCGGGATTGACCATTGCCGTCAACATCAGCGCAAAGCAGTTCAACATGCCCTCGTTCGTGGATGAGGTATTGGTGTTACTGGACCGCTACAGCATCGCACCTTCCAGGTTGAAACTCGAAATTACAGAAGGGATCCTCTTGCACAACATCGAGGAGATCATCACAAAGATGAAGTCACTTAAGACGCGAGGTATCAATTTCTCGATAGATGACTTCGGCACTGGATATTCCTCATTGCGCTACCTCAAGGACTTGCCGCTGGATCAACTCAAGATCGACCAATCGTTTGTCCGTGACATCGTTGACAAGGCCAATAGCCGCGCGATCATCAAAACGATCATCGCAATGTCTTCCAGCCTGAACATGGAGGTTATCGCGGAAGGAGTGGAAACCCAAGAACAGCGGGACATACTGATAGATATGGGCTGTATGCTGTTCCAGGGTTATCTGTTCGGGAAGCCGCAGCCGATTGAAGCGTGGCGAACACCAGCCCCGAAAGACATTACATAGCGCAGCTGAGAGATTGGCAGATACGGCGTTAGTGCAGGACTAAAAAAACAAGACTCAACGCCCTAGGAGGAACACATGAAAATAGCCCCACTTCCACCGGACGAACAAGGTCGACTGGCAGAACTTAGAAAATACGACATCCTCGATACAGAGCCAGAGGCAGTGCTCGATAGCATGGTTAAGCTGGCAGCGTACATCTGCCAGACGCCCTTCGCAGCCATCAGTCTGGTCGATGAGGATCGCCAGTGGTTCAAATCCATCGTCGGTGTCGATGCCAAGGAAACGCCGCGAGACGTGGCTTTCTGTGCACATACGATCTTGCAGCCTGAGCCACTGATCGTTCCCAATGCCTTGGAAGATGAACGATTCTTCGATAATCCACTGGTACAAGGCGGACTTGATCTGCGCTTTTATGCAGGCGTATCCCTGGTGACGCCCTCAGGCTATCGACTGGGAACGTTGTGCGTCCTTGACCAGCAGCCGCGGGAGATCACAGCGGAACAGCTGGATGCAGTCAAGACGCTAGCCGAGAGCGTGATGGCACATCTCGAACTAAGGCTGTCCCACAAGCAGATCCGGGGCTATATCGGTGAACTGCAATTGGCGGCATCGATCTTTGATTCCGCCTCGGAAGCAATGCTGGTCACCGACTCGGATAATCGAATCATCACTGTGAATCCCGCTTTCACGTCATTGACCGGATATTCACCTGAGGAAGTCATCGGGAAGAATCCAGCCATCTTGCGTTCCGGCCGGCAAGATTCTGAATTCTATCAACAGATGTGGCGCGATCTGGAAGTTGAAGGACGATGGAATGGCGAACTATGGAATCGCCGCAAGAATGGCGAACTTTACGCAGAATGGCTTTCGATCAAGGTACTCTTCAATGAGGATGAGGCAAAGCGCATGTATGTCGCCATTTTTTCGGACGTCACCGAGAAGAAGCAAGCTGATGAGATCATATGGAAGCAAGCTAACTACGACCAGCTGACTCAACTACCCAATCGGCGGCTATTCAAAGATCGACTGGAACAAGGGATCCGGGCATGTCAGCGAAATAGCGGAAAGCTTGCACTGCTATTCATTGATCTGGACAAGTTCAAACAAATTAACGATACCCTGGGCCACGAGGTCGGCGACTTGCTGCTGGTTCAGGCTAGCGAACGCTTGGCTGGTAGCATGCGGGAATCCGACACATTGGCGCGCATGGGGGGAGATGAGTTCAATGCGATCTTGCCCGGTGTTTCCGCCCCTGAAGACGCCGAACGAGTCGCCGCATCGATCGTCGAATCAATGGCTCGACCCTTTGACTTGAATGGAATCATGGTGGAGATATCGGCCAGTGTCGGAATCGCCTTGTATCCGTCAGATGCGCAGGATGTTGGGCAGCTACTGATACAAGCCGACAAAGCGATGTACGCTGCCAAATCAAAAGGCCGAAACCGTTATTCTTATAATGATATCGATCGCTGGAAATAGCATCTCAGATCGTTTCCCGAACAGACTCACTACGTTCTATCCAACAAAGAAGCGGCCCGGCATTTTAGCGGGCCGTTTGGATCCGGCTTCTACTGACCCCGGTCACTTTCTTGACTGGCATAACCGGACATTGTCGCGCATCCCAATGGTCATCATCCCTGGCGCGACACGGTCACGACGAGATCCTGATGACAGGTTCGGCCTCCACCCTGTTCCGCCCCCTGCGTTTCGCGTTGTACAAAGCCCGGTCGGCCCGGTCGAGCAAGCTGGACTCATCTTCTTCCGGATCATACTCGGCCACCCCGAGACTGACCGTCATCCGTATGCCGTTCACCAGTTCCTTCCGCTCGATGGCGGCACGCAACCTGTTACAGAAACCCACTGCGGCAGCCAACGGCGTGTTGCTCAGCAAGATCGCGAACTCTTCGCCACCCCAGCGCACGGCACTATCCACTTTCCGGATAGAGGCTGTGATCTCGGAACCGAGCAGTTTCAGCACCGCATCGCCGACCAGATGACCATGCGTATCGTTGATCTTCTTGAAGAAATCGATATCCAGTATCACCAGCGAGAATGGCGATGCGCCATAGCGTTTGATGCGCTCCCGTTCCTCGTCCATCCTGATCTGCAATAGCCTTCTGTTGCCCAGCCCGGTCAACACATCGGTGATGGAGAGATGCTCCAGACTGCGCGCCTTCTCTTCGAGCATGTCGACGAGCTCGTGCAATTCGGAGGAGTGGTTCTTCAGGATGTTGATCCAGGCCCCATAGGCATAGCTGATGAGTTCGGTCTGCGATATGACCCCGACCATCTGCCCCGCCTCATCCACCACGATGGCGCGCTTGATGCGATGTTGCTTGAGTTGCAGCATGGCCTCATTGATCGAGGCGGAACGTGGGGAAGTGATGACGGGCGTGGCCATGTATGCCGCCAAAGGCTTGTTCGCGGCCTTCCCCGAGGAGATGATCCCGAACACGTCCTTGGTGGTCACGATGCCGACCGGCTTGCCCTCCTCGACCACTATGATCGCATCCTCCGCTCTGCGGAAATGATGCATGACATCCTCCAGCACCCAGTCGGCAGTGAACATGACCGGCTCCGTTCTGATGATCATGTCCCCTATCTTCTTGCGTTCCAGCAATATGGCCGGATCGATCGAGGACAGGATGTCGGTTCGTGTCACGATCCCGACCAGATTGTTGCCGGCATCCACCACCCCAAAATGGGACACGCCGGTGCGGTCGAAATGTTCGAGCACCACCAGCAGCTTTTCCTTGTCATGGATGCATTCCAGATGCTTGATCGACAACGCCGACAGCGGGGAGCAGTAATCCCCGCCTGCATGGATGAAACCGAGCAGATCTTCCACGGTGAAGATATGCCGCTCGCCGCGCCCTTCCAGCACGACACTGCTGACTTTATTCTTCTCCATCAGGATGGCGGCATCCTTGACGCTCATATCCGGGTCGCAGCGCAGGATATCTCCGTGTGCGATGGCGCCTATGTTGGGAAAGACTGCATGCTTCATACGCTGCTCCTGGATCTGCCGTCCTCCAGCTTCAAGCTGGCCTGCCTGTAACGTTCGAACTTTCTGACGAAGTCAGCGATCGTGTTCGACTGGGTCTTTGCCATCACCTTGGCCCGGTGCGCTTTGACCGTTTTCAGGGTGATACCCAGAACGTCGGCGATATCGAGATTGGAGCTACCGCTACCGACCAGTCCCGCCACTTCATGCTCCCGCTTCGTCAGCAGCGCGAACATCGCCAGCACCCCCCTGCTCTCAGATTCCTCGCTGGCAAGACTGGCATGGCGGGCGAATGCGTCCTGTATCTGCGTGCGGATCGAAGACAGCGTGAACGGCTTGCGGACGAACTCGCCCTGAAACAGGTTCAGCAACTGTCCTGCTGCGGCCGTGGCCGCGGGCGTTCCTATGCATAGCTTGGGTATCGTGCGGATATGCTCGTTCGCATACCAAGCGGCCTCGGCCGGCAGCGAACGGACATCGACCACCAGACAGAACGAGTGGGAAGTGACCGCCTCATCCTGTGCATGCGCGTCAAGCCACTCCGCAAAACTCCGGCAATCCGGGAACGCACGCGCAGCGAATCCCGCCTCTGCGGCGATGCGTGAGATGCCCTTGAGGGTGGCCATGTCCTCATCGATCACGACGACCATCCCGGCTGATGCCTCTTTCACCACACTCTCCTCCCCTGCCGCACTCGACAGGATGTGTTCACTTGGGCTCTTGGGCCTTTTCATTCTTATGATAGTTCACATACACATAGACCGGGATGTCCAGATCGCCCAGCTGCTTGGCGATCAGTGGCTGGACATCCTGCCAGTCCAGTCCGCCCACCCCGCATGCCAGCTTCGGCAATGCGACACTACTGATCTGCTCTTTCACTATCAGTGCCCGCAATGCATGCAACGCGTGATTGACATGACTGATCGTCGCACGCCCGGGTTTGCTGCCATGATCATAGGCGGGTTCCTGGGTGAAAAGGTGGACCAGCACCCGCCCCTCACCCAACTTCCAGGCCATCAATCCCCCCGGTTTGGGATGCATGGTTTTGCAGTGATGCCGGAAATCCTTGTACATCTCAGGCATGCCCTCGCGCAATTGCAATGCCAGCCCCTGATGGAAATCGTCGTTAGGCGAAACGCCATGCGCGATGACTTGTGCCCCGCTGCGTAAAACATCACCATCCAACTCGTAGATCACTTTTCTCCTCCCTGTCGAATTTATCTGTTTTCAATTCATCAATAGCGATTCTTCCCAGCATCGCTGCAGGTTCTCACCGACCTTCTCCACCACGTTTTTGTCGAGCTTGCCGTTATCCGCCTCCAGCCTGAGTATCCTCAGTATCTGCTCGGGCGGCAGTGCCTCACGATACGGCCTTCGCTGCGCCAGTGCCTGGAAGACATCGGCCACCGCCAGTATCCTGGCCTCGATCGATATCCCCTGCTCGCCGGTCATATACGGATAACCCGATCCGTCGACCCGTTCATGATGCTGCGATGCCCAGGTCGCCACCTGCTCCATCCCCTTGACGTTCTTCAGGATGTCATAGGTGTCGAAGCTGTGCCGGTGCATGATGCAGTGCTCGGTCTCGCTCAACCCCCCCGGTTTTTCCAGCAACTCGTCCGGAACCCTCAGCTTGCCGATATCGTGCAGCAATCCGGCCAGCTCCAGCAGCTCGCAACTCTCTTCAGACAGTCCGAACTCCTTGCCCAAATGGTGCGCAAGTCTGGCCACCCCCTCGGAATGTTCCTTGGTAAAACTGCTCTTGGCATCGACCACATGGGAGAAAACCTCGACGATACTCTTCAATTCCCCGAACGATACCGCCCTCTCCCCCGAATGCGAGAGCCAGGTCGCCAGATAGCCGTTCACATGCTCCCGCTCAAGCCGGAACCAGAAAGCATCCGACTTGGATACCTCCATGAATGCCTCGACAAGACCGGGATAGAACCAATCCCCCGCATGCTGCCCGATCACAGCGCATATCCTCTCCTTCCCCAGCAGGATGTCTCTCCCGTCGGTGATCTCCCTGAGCGTCTGCACATCGACCCGATCGACCATATATATGCAATTGGCGATCAATTTGGTCGCGTCTGCCAGCTCCAGCCGTTCCAGCGCCTCCCAGTGCGTGTGGTGGTACAGGATATTGGGCGCAAGGTGACCAAGCAGCGAGCATCCCCGCAGCAGATCATGACCAACGATGCAATGGTCCTTCTCCAGCTCCCATTCAAGCTCTGCCAGATGTTTGTGCACCTGTGTCTTCGACACCCCGACGTCATGCAGGACCGCGCTCTGGAACAACTCGTCCAGCATGGCGCCGTTCCAGCCCAGCTGTTTGCCCACCTCTGTCGCCATATACGCCACCCGCTTGCCATGATGGATATGGCTGACCCCCACCAGATCCAGCGCATTGGAGAGCGAATAAACCACTTCATGCAGATTGACGTTATATGTGGCCATGATTCCCGGGGCAGTCAACGATGCGAGGGCGATACCCCCATCCACCCCTGCAGATCGGGGCTTTTTTCAATCGCCAGATGCTATAGAAATCAGCTGCCGGGGGATATTGGTCTTTGGTCCAATACCGGCCGTGGATCGGGGGTTTTTGACAGGCCGAATGAAGATGAAGATGCGAGAGCAGACAGCCCGATACCGGCATTGGCCGACAACCCTGCAGCGGTGGAACTACACGGGCAGACCGGGCACATACGTTAGAACTTGCCGTACTGCCCCGCCACGACCCTGTCACGGCCAGCGCGTTTGGCCTGATACAACGCCGCATCCGCCGACTTCACCAGCATCTCCAGCGACACATTCTCGTCCGGCAACACTGACACCACGCCGCAACTGATGGTCACGAATTTGCTGCCGGTCGCGTAATGCGACACTTTTAGCTCCGCCACCATCTGGCGCACGCGTTCGGCGATCCACATCGCACCATCCTGATCGGTCTCGCCCAGCACCAGCGTGAACTCTTCGCCACCGTAGCGGGCTGCCAAATCGGTGGCACGCGGGGCGGCACGCGCGATCTGCTCCGCTACTTTTTTCAGGCAGTCATCGCCCGCCTGATGTCCGTACTTGTCGTTGAACAGCTTGAAGTAATCGATATCCATCATCACCAGTGCCAGCGGCTTCTTCATGCGCAGACAGCGCCGCCATTCACGCTCCAGGAAATGGTCCAGCGATCTGCGGTTGGCGATACCGGTCAGCGCATCGGTGGTGGACAGGCGCAGCAACTCGGCATTGGCGCCGTCCAGCTGTTGCGTCACATCGACCAGCTTGCGCTGCATGCCGACCAGACGCTGCATGGCACGCACCTTGGCATGGAACACGATCTCGCTGACCGGCTTGACCAGATAGTCGTCGCCGCCGGCAGCGATGCCGCGCGCCAGATCTTCATCTGTATTCATCGCCGTGAGGAAGATGATGGCGGCCCACTCTTGCTCGCCTTCCATCTGGCGGATCTGCCGCGCCACTTCGAAACCGTCGATGTCCGGGAGTTTGATATCGAGCAGCACCACATCGGGACGTTCGCGCTCGTAGATCTCCAGCGCCTGCCTGCCGTTCTCCGCGATCAGCGGCGCGCTGACATGCATGGCCGCCAGGTAGTTGCGCAATACCTTGACCGTGACCTTGCTGTCCTCCACCACCAGTATCTTGAGTGCTTCCACGTTGCTATTCATGTGCTGCTATCCCTGTTGTCGATTCGAGTGAGTACGCTCAATCCGGCTGCCAATGCTCTACCAGCTTTTCAAATTCAGCCAGCGGCACCGGACGGCTGAACAGATAGCCCTGGAACTGCGAGCAGCCGCGTTCCACCAGCGACGATATCTGCGCATGCTCCTCCACCCCTTCCGCGATGACACCAAAACCGAAATTGTGTGCCATGCCGGAGATGGTCTGCACCATCATGGCATCGCCCGAATCGGTGAGGATGTCGCGCACGAAGGACTGGTCGATCTTGAGCAGGTCGATAGGCAGGCGTTTGATGTACTGCAGCGAGGAATAGCCGGTGCCGAAATCGTCCATCGAGAAACGCACCCCGATCTCTTTCAATGCCGCCATCTTGCGTGTCGCCTCATCGATGTCTTCCAGCACCAGATTCTCGGTCAGTTCCAGTTCCAGCCTGCGCGGATCTGCGCCGCTCTCCAGCAGTATCTCTTTGACCTGTCGCACGAAGTCCGGCTGGTGGAACTGCACCGGACTGATGTTCACCGCCAGATGCATGCGCCCCAACACGGGGTGCGATTCCCAGCGCTTAAGCTGGCGGCAGGCATTCTCCAGCACCCAGTGTCCGATGGGCAGGATCAGTTTGGTCTGCTCTGCCATGGGGATGAACTGGGCCGGTGACACCATACCCAACTCCGCACTGCGCCAGCGCAACAGCACCTCGGCACCGAGCAGCGCCTTCGTGTCATCCGTCTGCAGCTGGTAGTACATCTCCAGTTCGCCTTTGGCCAGCGCCTGCCGCAGCGCGCCCTCCAGCAAAGTGCGCGATTCCAGCACAGCCTGCATGGAGGACTCGAAGAAAGTCACCTTGTTGCGTCCGCCTTCCTTGGACTGGTACATGGCCAGGTCGGCCCGCTTGAGCAATTCCTCACTATTCACTTCGTTGCCACGGAACAATACGATACCGATGCTCGGCGTGCTGCGATGCAATACGCCTTCCAGCTGATAGGGCTGCGACAGCGCCTCGCGTATCTTCTCGGCAAGACGTCCGGCTTGCGCGACGGCCTCTTCCTTGAATACGTTCATGCCTTCCAGCAACACCACGAACTCGTCGCCGCCGAATCGCGAGATGGTGTCGGTATCCCGCACACAGGCACTGAGGCGGCGCGCGACCTCCACCAGCAACCTGTCGCCGTATTCATGGCCTTTGGTGTCGTTCAACACCTTGAAATGATCCAGATCGAGGAACATCAGCGCGCCGTATTGATCGTTGCGCGCGCTCTGGCTCAATGCGCGTTGCAGATGGTCCTGCAGCAAGCGCCTGTTGGGCAGGGAGGTGAGCGGATCGTAGAACGCCAGATTCCTGATCTCCTCCTCCGCTTTCTTCTGCTCGGTGATATCCACGAACACCGCGACATAGTGCGTCACCTCGTCCATGTGCTTCACTGCGGTGATGGTCAGCCACTTGGGGTAGATCTCGCCGCTCTTGCGCCTGTCCCACACTTCGCCCGACCAGCGTCCCTCGGTCAGCACGGCCTGCCACATCTGCTGATAGAACTCTCGATCATGCCGACCGGAAGCCAGGATGCGCGGATTCTTGCCCAGCACTTCTTCTTCCGAGTAGCCGGTGGTCACCTCGAAGGAATGGTTCACCTTGATGATGTTCGCGTTCCGGTCGGTCACGATGATGGCTTCCTGCGTCTCGAACGCCACCGAGGCGATGCGGTTCTGCTCGGCCAGCATCTCGCGCTCGGTCACGTCTTGCACCGTCCCTATCGAACGCACAGGATCGCCTGACGCATCGAAAGTGGAAGAGCAGCGCTCTTCCACCCACTTGATGCGGCCATCCGCAAACAGCAAACGGTGAATGATCTGATAGGGCTTGCGGTCCACCAGTGAATCCGTATAGGCCTGACTCACCTTGTCCCGGTCATCCGGGTGGATGGCGACCAGGAAAGCTTCATACGAGGGGACGAACCGGGTCGGATCGATCTCGAAGATCTGAAATATCTGTTCCGACCAGACCAGCCTGCCGGAGAGCAGATCCAGCTCCCAACTGCCGAAATGTCCAGCCTTCTGAGCTTCGGCAAGACGCTCCCGTTCCCGCTCAAGCTCAGCTTGGGCTCTCTTGCGTTCGGTGATGTCGGCCATGATGCCATCCCAGGTGCACTCTCCGTTCTCACCCGCTTCAGGCTTGGATTCGATACGCACCCATTTTTCCTCGCCATCCTGCAGCAAGCGCACCTCGGTATTGAAGGCCGCAGGAGACCGGACAGCAGCCTGATTCTCCTTCACGAAGCGGTCCTTATCATCGGGATGGATGCTCCGGAATGCAGCACTTGAATCCGCATAGATATCTGCAGCGCTCTGCCCCAACATCTCACAGAAGCGCTGACTCACGTACTTGAATTCGAACAGGCCTCCGGGGCTGGTATGCAACAGATAGACGCCAATGGGGATGTTCGTCGTCAACCGGTCATACTCTTCCTTGCGGGACTGCAGTTCTTTTCTGTCGTGAACACGATCAGAAATATCGCGAACGAATGCGATGAACCTATCTTCATCAGACCAATAGGTGGTCAATATCTCCACATCGAACAACGTGCCGTCCTTGTGACGGTGCTCCGTATCGAAGCGGTCCATCCCATGTGACTTGATGTAAGCAATGTGCTTGCCCACCTCTTCGGGTGAGAGCTCTTTCGCCTCAAGTTGAGGAATGGACATGGTCAGCAGCTCTTCCCGGCTGTAGCCAGACATCTGACAATACGCATCATTCACTTCAAGCAGATGCGCTCTGCCATCAGTCTTCCAATAACCGTCGGCCGTCGTCTCCAGGATGCGCTTCTGTTCCTGCATGGATAGCTCACGCTGTCTGATGGTCTCACCCACACGATGTGCCATGTGATCGAAACTCTTGCCCAGCTCAGCAAGCTCATCATTCCCATTCATACCTGTCTGGGCTGTGAAGTCCCCGGCGGCGAAACGGCTTGCGGCTGCGGTCAGAATGCCCACCCGCCTGCTGACCAGTCGATGCAGCACATAGGCGATGAATATCGCGGCCAGCAGTGTGATCAGCCCGAACACCAGCGACTGCTCAAGCGCCGCCCTGCGCGCCGCATGCACTTGCTCGCTGATGTCCGCCTCGACATAGAGTATCCCCATCGTCTTGTCCAGCCCGCCGTGCCCGTAGGCCACGACCAGTGGGTAGTACCCCTGCAGCAATGAAGGATGCTGCGCATTGAAGGACAGCCTGCTCTTGTCGCCCTGGCCGACCAGCTTCGCATCGATCTCTGAGTAGAGCGTATGCTGTGCCGCCGGCTCCCCCTTCCACCTGAATACGTTCGAGAGCATCACACGGTGCTGACTGTCTGCCAGCACCAGCGTATTGATGCCCGGCCGCATGGCCACCAGCGAGATGCTCAACAGGGCCTCTGCCTCGTCACCTTCCGTCAGACGGTTGTACAAGACGTTCTGCAACTGCCCCATCTGCAGGGTGATCTCGCGCATCATGTGCGCTTCGATCGTTCTCCGGTTCTCCCTGTCCTCCTGCAAATAGATGAGCAAAGAGCTGATGACAGAGATCATCATCAGCATCAAGGGGATAAGGAAAGAGAGGCGTCTTTTCATCGGTTTGCGGACTATTCAGTCACACAGGTGTGCAGATCAGGGACCAATGCCGTAGTGATATCGATATCGTGATTGAGTTGGCCTTCACTCCTCATCAAGGCATTCAGGCGCTTGGATGCATCCACTATCCCGGGCGCATTCCCGCCGAGAAGTGAAAGGTTCTCTTGCAAGGTCGGCGCCTTGATCCCCTGCACCATGGCGTGATACTCCTGCGGCGTCACGCCCAATCGCTTGGCCATAGACGCTGCCGCAGCATCCGGTGATCCGCGCATGTATCCCAGGGTGCGCATCCACTGGCGGGCAACGTCACACACATCCTCACGGCGCGCCTGAAAGACCTCCTCACGCACCAGCATCAGGTCGAATATCTCGTTCGGGATCATGCTGCTGTCGAACAGCACATGCGCCCCCCGTTTCGCCAGCGCAGTCTTGAACGGATCGAAGGTGATGAAAGCATCCGCCTTGCCCAGCCGGTACATCTCTTCATGCTTGCTCTCGGCACTGGGAATGACCGTGACATCTTCCCTGCTCAGTCCCGCTGCATCCAGCGTACGACTCAGCATGTAGACGCCCAGCGGTATGTTGAGGATGGCGATGCGCTTGCCCTTGAGGTCGGACAGCTTCTTGATATGGGGCTTTGCCATCACGGCATCGGCACCGTTGGAGATATCCAGTGCCATCAGGATGCGCAGCTTGACGCCGCTATCCATCAGGTCGAGCGCCTCATCCAGCGTCAGCGTCGCCATGTCGGCTGATTGATTGCGAAACGCTTCCAGCGTGATATCGGACGATGGCAACTCGAACAGTTTGGCTTTTTCCGGCGGCAGATAACCGACCTCCTTCGCCAGATAGAGCGGTTCATAGCCCGGCCAGGGACTGCTGGCAATGCGCAATGGCGGCTCGTGCCTGCTATCGCACGCGCTCAATAGCGGCAGCAAGAGCAAGGCCAGCGGCCACAGCCACGAACATTTCAATTGCCTGGGAAGTGACTTCAACCTGTATTCCTCCTGAGGGTAGACCGAGACTCTGACGGTCTCGTGCCCATTAAGATCGTCCTGCAACAAGTCAGCGAAGATTATACGGGCTATTCCTTTAATCCGATTTCCAATCCGCGATCAGTCGTTCCAGTTCATCCAAAGGCACGGGCTTGCTGAAGAAATAGCCCTGATAGGCCATACAGGCATGGTGCTTGAGGAAGCTCAACTGGGCTTCGGTCTCAACCCCTTCGGCGATCACATCATGTCTGAAGTTCTTTGCCATATCGATGATGCTCTGCACCATCCCCGCATCGCCGGGATCGACCGTGATGTCCCGCACGAAACTCTGGTCGATCTTGAGCTGGTCCAGCGGCAGTTTCTTCAGATAGGAGAGCGAGGAATAGCCGGTGCCGAAATCGTCCAGAGAAAGCTGCACGCCGAGCTCCTTCAGCTTGCGCATCTTCTCCACCACATCGGTGATGTCGTTCAGCACCACGCCCTCGGTCAATTCGAGTTTCAGTCGCTTCGGCTCGACGCCATGGCGCTGCAGGATGGATGCAAGATGCTCCACGAAATCATGCATGGCGAACTGATTAGCACTGACATTGACCGCCATCGTCAAACCTGACTTGAGCGGATCGCCCGACCACAGCGCCAGTTGGGCGCAGGCATGATGCAACACCCAGTCCCCCAACTCCACGATCAGCATGCTCTCTTCGGCCACCGGGATGAACTTTGCTGGCGGGATCGCTCCGCGCACCGGATGTTGCCAGCGCAACAGTGTCTCCACACCCACCAACTTGCGCTGGTTATCCACTTGCACTTGATAATGCAATGACAGCTCGTTGTTCTCGATGGCACGCCTAAGATCGTTCTCCAGCATGGCGCGCGTATCCAGATCTTTTTGCAAGCTCGGGTCGTAGAAGCGAATAGTGTTTCGACCGGCATTCTTCGCCTGATACATCGCTACATCCGCATGCTTAATCAGCTCATCCAATGACTCATCTCCGTCGTGGAACAACTCCACTCCGATACTGGGTGAGGTGTAATGTTCATGTTCTTTGAGCTGATAGGGTTGCGCCAGAGATTCCCGTATCTTCTCAGCTACCAACCCAGCCTTGTGCGATGCCTCTTCCCGATGGCTGCCAATCCCTTCCACCACCACCACGAACTCGTCACCACCCAGTCGCGCGACTGTATCGACCTCGCGCACACAGCGTTTGATGCGTTCCGCCACCTCGACCAGCAGCAGATCGCCATAGTCATGGCCAAGCGTATCGTTCAACACTTTGAAACGATCCAGATCGATGAACAGCAATGCACCAAAATCACCATTCCGCACTGAGGCGACCATGGCATTCTGTATACGATCCATGAATAGCCGTCGATTTGGCAATTGCGTCAGCGCATCGTAGAACGCCAAGCCGAGGATCTCCTCCTCGTTGTGCTTGCGCTCGGTGATATCACTGAAGATGGCGACATAGTTGACCGTTTCACCGGCCTCGCCCTTCACCGCCGTGATGGTCATCCACTTTGGATAGATCTCGCCGTTCTTGCGCCGGTCCCATATCTCGCCCGCCCAAGTGCCATGTTCCAGCAACTGCTGCCACATCTCCCGGTAGAAGGCTTGGTCGTGACGGCCTGAGCTCATGATGCGAGGGTTTAGCCCCAGCACTTCCCATGAGCGGTAGCCGGTGATCTCTGTAAAAGCATTGTTCACACGAATGATGTTGGACTGCGCATCGGTGATCAGGATCGCGTCGTGTGTCTCGAAAGTGGCCGCAGCCACGCGCAATTGCTCTTCGTCGCGCTTGCGTTTGGTGATGTCTTGCACCATGCCGACAGACCGGATCGGAACGCCGGCCTCGTCATAGGTCGTGGTGCAATGATCTCGCACCCATTTGATACGCCCATCCGGAAACAACAATCGATGTTCGATATCGTAAGGAACGTGATCTCGCACCGATTGCTGGTATGTCTGTTGATTCATGTCTCGATCATCCGGATGGATGACATTCAGAAACATGTCGAATGTCAATTCCTGGGCAGATGGGTCGATCTCAAAGATTTGGTATGTCTCGTCCGACCAGATCAGCCCTTCGCTCGCCACATCGTATTCCCAACTACCTAGATTTCCCAGCTTCTGCGACTCATTAAGCATTTCTTGCTGTTTCAGCAGTCGCAGGGCGTTCTGTTTACGCTCGGTGACGTCGCGACTGAACACGAACAATTTCTTCTCCTGCGGCATCAGTGTGACAGCCACTTCGATATCCAGCACCACGCCATCCTTGCGACGGTGTTTTGTCTCAAAACGGTCATAACCCTCGCGCATGATCTTTTCGATGTGTGCCCGTGTATCTGCTGGGTTCTGGACTGCCTCCAACTGGCTGATGTGCATGCCAACCAGCTCTTGCTCCGTATAGCCGGAAAGTTTCGCGTACGCCTCGTTGACTTCTTCCAGATTTCCCTGCAGATCGGTCAACCAGAAACCGTCCATGACGGTCTCTATCACCACATGATGGCGCTGCATGATAGCCTCGGCCCGCTTACGTTCGGTAATGTCGCGGCTGGCGGCATACAGATAGACTTTGCCATCTATCTCGACACCGGTTGAGCACACTTCAACTTGAATCAAGTGACCATCTTTATGGCGATGCACAGTTTCAAAGGTGGCACTTTTTCCAACGAGCTCCTTGAATATCTGCGCTAACTCTTCCGAGGTCATCTTGTCGTCCCAATCGCGCACATTGAGCCGCATCACCTCTTCATACGTGTAACCAAGCATGTGACAGAAAGCATCGTTCACTTCCAATACATTACCTTTGGCATCCATCACATGGATGCCTTCCATCGAGTTCTGTTTTAGTGCTTCATTGCGGTGTAATTGGTTTTCAATCAGGCTCAGTTGTTCACGCTGGCTGCTGACATCGAGCCCCAGTCCTATCAACACCGGCTCACCGTCGCGCATCACGCGCCGACCGGTGAATTGATAGGGAATGCGCTTGCCATCTACCGTGCACAAAGAAGCATCAACGGTCACATCTCCCTGTTCAAAGACTGCGCCTATGCTTTTAGCTATCAATGCCTTGTCATCACCCTCGAACAGATCGAGTGGGTCCATACCCACCAATGCCCCTTCTGCAAAACCCAGCACCTTCTCAAAGTTTTGGTTCACCATCATGAACCGCCCGTCCGTTCCGATCATGTAGAACACGCCCGGCAGGGACTCGATCAGCTCCTTGCGGAAAGCGTTCTCGTGTTCGATCACATCATGGCCTGACAAGGTATCCATCATGCTGTTCAACGCGACCACCAATTGCTCGACCTCACCTCCATAACTTCCGCGCAGATGCGGGATACGCTTACGTTCCGCGATCTCAGTTGCTGCATTGGTGATGCGTTTGAGCGGCTTCAGGATGACACGCAGGGCCAGCATGAACACCGCTGCAGCGAGCAGGGTCAGCATGCCTGCATTGAGCAGGCTGTTCTGGGTCAAGCCTGCCGCACCTTCCGCCGCTGCGTGTGACGGCAAGTGATAAGCCAGCAACAGGAATCGTTCCGGACGATCCTCGTCGAAATGCACCCGATCTGCGGCCAGATAGCCCCCCTCTCCATCCTTGATACGGCCCCAGTGTGGGACAGTATCGTCCAGGGCTTGGAATCTGTTCCCGAGCGCAGGGAAATCCTTGCGGATATCCGTGCGCGGAAGCGACTCTCCATCCGGATAGGTCTGTGCTGGATCGGGATGCAGCAGATAGCGCCCCTGTTCGTTGGTGACATAGCTGCTCCCACCGCTGGGAGTGCCCTGGGAGATCGGTTTTAATAGTTGCGTAGCATCCAGACTCAGCACGATCACGCCGAACCTTTGCCCCCGCTCATCGAACACAGGGACCGCTGCCCTCAGTGCCAGCCTGTAGGGCAGTTCAAACCTACCGTGCTCACGATTGAAAGAGAAGTCGGACAGATAGACGCTGCCTGCCGGGAGGGTCTGAGTCACCTTGAAGTACGGCCTGTCGCCCTTGCGCTGCAGTGCGTTCTGAGCAGTCACGTAGGATTTGCCTTGCAGGCGCTCGACACGGACCAGTTCGCGTCCGCCGTCGGCGATACCGATGTAACGCGCCTTGTAATATTCCGGGTGCGCATCCAGATACGCCTTGAATATCTCCTGCAGCCTGCGTTTCCAGACCCGCTCGGAGTTCTGCTCCCGGGGATCCATACCTCCATTGTGGATGGCACGGGCGATGCCGCTGATCGGCGGGGTGTTGGACAGGAACAGCGCATCACGGCGCAGTGTGTCGATCTGCAACTGCAGGCGTTTACGCTCGACATGCAGCGCTGAATCGAGCACTGACAGGCGATTTGTCAATGCCTCTGCACGGATGCGCCTGTGCTCGTATACTCCCCACATCGCCCCGCCTGCCACCACCAGCAGCACTCCCAGCAGGGTGATGCGAGTGGAGAGACTGATGTCGGAGAGCTTCATGGCACGCTATCTCATGATTTCCACAGCGGACTTCAGGTCCCGCCAGGCCTTGGCCTTCTCGGCAGGACTTCGCAGGAGGTAAGCAGGATGGTAGGTGATGATCAGTGGCGTACCGTGATAGTCATGCACGGTCTCGCGCAGGGAGCCCAGCGTGGCATCGCGTCCCAGCAATGACGTGGCCGCCACCTTGCCCAGCGCGACGATGAGTCTGGGTTTGATCAGCGCGATCTGCTGCTGCAGATACGGCATGCAGGCTGCGATCTCATCATGCTCGGGATTACGGTTGTTGGGCGGACGGCATTTGACGATATTGGCGATGTAGACATTGTCGCCGCGCTTCAGTCCGATGGCGAACAGCATGTTGTCGAGCAGTTTGCCCGCCTGCCCCACGAACGGTTCGCCCTGTGCATCCTCGTCCGCGCCCGGCCCTTCGCCGACGAACAACCAGTCGGCCTGCTCGTCGCCGACACCGAACACGGTCTGCGTACACGTTGCACGCAGTTGGCAGGCATCGCAAGCGCGCACTTTCTCCTTTAGCGCAGCCCAGTCCAGCGATGCGACTTCTGGCAAAGAGGTGATATCGGGGATCTCGGCGACGGGCGGTGCTTTTGCCACAGCTGCTTCAACCTTCGCTTCGGGTATCGCTTCGGGCACTTCGATCGCAAGCGGTGCGGGGACGGGTTCTTCCTGCACGGGCATGCCGCGCCGTACCCAGAGCGGATACAGGTTCAGCTCACGCAGCACGTGTTCATCCCGAACGTTCACAACCCTCTCCCCATCAATATGGCATCTTCGCGCCCGCTATGCGCCGGATAGTAATCCCGTCGCAACCCGATGTCACCAAAGCCCGCACTTCGATACAGGGCGATGGCGGAAGCATTCGACGTGCGCACTTCCAGCACCATGCGCCGCATCTCATGATGTCTGGCCAGCGCCAGCATCTCGTTCAGCAGTTTCCTGCCCTGCCCTTTGCGCTGCTGCGATGAGGCGATGGCGATATCCAGCAACTCCGCTTCATCCACGGCCAGCATCATCACTGCATAGCCGATCATCTCGCCCGCCTCCGACACATATGCTTTGCACTGGTAGCCGCTGCGCAACGCGTCAATGAAGTTTCCCTGTGTCCATGGATGGGCATGCACCGCACGCTCGATGGCGAGCACGGCATCCAGATCGGCTTCTGTCATGTCGCGCAGGATCATGCCGCGCGTTCGCGTGTGGTCAGTGCCACCTTGTCGCGCAGATAGAGCGGCAATGCCAGCGCGGCGTCCACCGCATTGCCCTGTACGAATTCGACCGCCGCCAGTCGCACCACGGCATCGGCCAGCGGCACCGCGTCTGCATCCGTGCCATCCAGCTGTGCGGCATAGCGTTGCTGCAACAACTCGCTCACCGCGAAGCCGCTGCCGCAACCGAACCAGCCTGTTCCGGTGATGTCCGGCGCATCCTCGGCCTTGCACAGGCAAGGTTCTATCACCGTGCGCCACACTTCGCCTTCCTTCTGATACGCCGCCAGATATAGTTCACCCATGCGCGCATCCAGCGCGGCGATGACCTTGTCCTTGCCTGCCGCTTCGGCCAGCGCCTGCAGGGTGCACACGCCCACGACATTCACATCGACACCGAACGCCAGACCTTGAGCGACACCACAGGCGATGCGCACACCGGTGAACGAACCCGGCCCTTTACCGAAGGCGATGCCAGCCATCTCCTTGATCTTGCATCCCGCCTCCTTAAGCACGGCATCCACCATCGCCATCAGCACTTCTGAATGCTTCTGCCCCACTTTTTCATTGTGTGCGCTGACCACACCATCCCGCCACAGGGCGACGGAGCAATATTCGGTGGAGGTCTCAATGGCGAGCAGCTTCATTCGGCGAGCAACAAAACGACGGCTTGCGCCGCGATGCCTTCACCGCGCCCGGTGTAGCCAAGTTTCTCAGTGGTGGTGGCTTTCACATTGACGGCGCTCTTCTCCAGCCGCAGGTCGGCAGCGATATGCTCGACCATCTGATGGATATGCGGCGCCATCTTGGGCGCCTGCGCGATGATGGTGGCGTCGACATTGGCGACACGGTAGCCCGCCTCGCGCACCAGATGCAGGGTCTCGCGCAACAGGATGCGGCTGTCGATGTTCTTGAACTTGGCATCGGTGTCGGCGAAGTGCCTGCCGATATCCCCCAGCGCCGCAGCGCCCAGCAGGGCATCACAGATGGCATGCAACAACACATCGGCGTCGGAGTGGCCGAGCAGTCCTTTTTCATAAGGGATGTCCACGCCGCCGATGATGAGCTTGCGCCCCTCGACCAGTTGGTGAACGTCGAAACCTTGTCCGATACGCATATAACCTATCTCCCGTCATTCCGGCGCAGGCCGGAATCCAGTCATCAAAACAATCGCCCGCAACGCGGGACAAAACCCCAAAACCATTATTAATAAAAACGCTGGATTCCGGCCTGCACCGGAATGACGGCTCATTTTTTGTTTAACAGCAACTCCGCCAGTTCGATGTCTTGCGGATAGGTCACCTTGAAGTTGCTGCTGTCGCTGGCGACCAATTTCGGCTGCAGCCCCATCGCCTCGATGGCCGATGCTTCGTCCGTGACGTTCACGCAGCGTGCCAGCGCTTCGGCCAGCAGTCCGGCGCGGAACATCTGCGGTGTCTGCGCCTGCCACAGGGCTTCGCGCGGCTCGGTGTGGGCGATACGCTGCTGCTTGTCGGCACGCTTGAGCGTGTCCGCCACCGGCACCGCGAGGATGCCGCCCACTGGGTCGTCGCGCAGCTCGGCGATCATGCGCGTCAGCAGATGCTGCGTCAGGCAGGGACGCGCCGCATCATGCACCAGCACCCAGTCGTCCAGTTCCAGTTCGGACGCCAGCAAGCCGTTGGCGACACTCTCGGCGCGCGTCGCGCCACCGCAATACAGCGGCTCCAGCTTCTCTCCGCAATGCGACCAGTCGTAACGCGCGAAATATTCATCGTCGGGGGCCAGCACCACGAACACCGTCTTGATCTGCGGACAGGCACAGAGCGTGGTGAGCGCGTGCCAGATCATGGGTCGGCCGGCAAGGTCGAGATACTGCTTGGGCAACTCGTGCCCCATACGGGCACCGAAACCTGCAGCGGGAACTAGGGCGTGGAATTCTGACATGGCGTGAATTGTAAAACAGGAGGCTGGGCAAGGTGGCTTATAATGCGCGCCTTTGTTTCAGGCAGTGCACCGTGCTTTTCGATTCCCCTACCTCCCGTCCCCGCTACACCGGCCTGACCGGTTCGTCCGATGCGCTTGCGCTTGCGCAACTCGCCCCGCACAAGTCGCCGCTGGTGGTGATCGCCGCCAACGCGCTGGAAGCGCAACGCCTGGTAGAAGAGATCCCGTTCTTCGAACCAAAGCTAAAAGTGCACCTGTTGCCGGACTGGGAGACCCTGCCCTACGACCACTTCTCGCCGCACCAGGACCTGGTCTCGGAACGGCTGGCGACCCTGCACCACATTCGCACACAGGCTTTCGATGTCGTGATCGTGCCGATCACCACCGCGCTCTATCCGCTGCCGCCGGTGAGCTATATGGCGGCTTACACCTTCTTCCTGAAGAAGGGTGAAGCGCTGGATCTGGACGGTTTCCGCCAGCAGATGACGCTGGCCGGTTACACCCATGTACAACAGGTGCTGACACCGGGCGAATACTGCGTGCGCGGCGGGCTGATCGACCTGTTCCCCATGGGCAGCACGCTGCCGTTCCGTATCGACCTGTTCGACGACGAGATCGAGACCATCGCCACCTTCGATGTGGATACCCAACGCACCTTGTATCCCGTACCGGAGATACGCCTGCTGCCCGCGCGCGAATTCCCCATGGACGACAAAGGTCAGGCCACCTTCCGCCAGCGCTTCCGCGAACGCTTCGAAGGCGACCCGTCAAAATCCCGAATCTATAAGGATGTGAGCAAAGGCATCGCCCCGGCCGGTATCGAGTATTACCTGCCGCTGTTCTTCGAGCAGACCGCTACCCTGTTTGACTACCTGCCGACTGATGCCACGCTGTGTCTGCACCACGATGTCGATGCCGCCATCCAGCAATTCACCGTAGATGCAGCCTCGCGCTACAACTTGTTGCGTGGCGACCCGCAACATCCCCTGCTGGAAACGAAAGAACTGTTCCTGAGTGCGGAGCAGTTCTTCGTAAAGGCAAAAGACTTTGCACGTATGGACATCGCCGCCAATGACAGCGGCGCGAACGCCACACCCTGCCCCACTGCCGCCATCCCGCCCATCGCGGTCGACCGCCGCGCCGACATCCCCACGCTAAAGTTCGCCGACTTCCTGCGCGACTACGACGGGCGCGTGCTGTTGCTGGCCGACAGTCTGGGGCGTCGCGAGATCATGTCCGGCTACCTTGAGGAGTACGGACTGCAACCGGTGGTATGCGAGGACTATGCGTCCTTCCTCACAAGCGGCGAGAAGTTCATGCTCGGCGTGGCAACCGTCGGCGGCGGTTTCATCCTAGAAAAAGATAAATTCGCTATCGTCACCGAGAGCGAACTCTACGCCACACCTTCCCGCGCGCGCATCACCCGCACCGCCAAGAAGAGCAACGTGGAAGGCATGCTGCGCGACCTGTCCGAGCTCAAGCCGGGCGACCCGGTGGTGCATGAGCAGCACGGCATCGCGCGCTATCACGGCCTGGTCAATCTGGACATGGGCGAAGGCGAGAACGAGTTCCTGCTGCTGGAATATGCGGACGAGGCCAAGCTGTACGTGCCGGTGTCGCAACTGCATGTCATCAGCCGCTACAGTGGCGGCGCACCCGAGACCGCACCGTTGCACAAGCTGGGCAGCGGCGCGTGGGACAAGGCCAAGCGCCGCGCCATGCAGCAGGTGCGCGACACCGCTGCCGAACTGCTGAACATCTACGCCCAGCGCGCGCTGCGCAAAGGTCATGCGTTCAAGTTCAACTATCACGACTATGAAGCCTTCGCCGCCGGATTCGGTTTCGAAGAGACCACCGACCAGGCGGCCGCCATCGAAGCGGTCATCCTCGACCTGCAATCCGGCAAGCCGATGGACCGCCTGATCTGCGGCGATGTCGGCTTCGGCAAGACAGAGGTCGCGCTGCGCGCCGCCTTCATCGCTGCCATGGAAGGCAAGCAGGTCGCCGTGCTGGCACCGACCACGCTGCTGGTCGAACAACACTTCCAGAACTTCTCCGACCGCTTCGCCGACTTCCCCATCAAGCTCGCCGAGTTGTCGCGTTTCCGCTCCACCAAGGAGACCACGCAGGCGCTGAAAGACTTGGCGGATGGCAAGGTGGACATCGTCATCGGCACGCACAAGCTGATCCAGAAAGATGTGAAGTTCCACAATCTGGGCTTGGTCATCCTCGACGAAGAACACCGTTTCGGTGTGCAACAGAAAGAACGTCTGAAGGCATTGCGTGCAGAAGTGGACGTCCTCACGCTCACCGCCACGCCCATCCCGAGAACCTTGGCGATGTCGCTGGAAGGTCTGCGCGACTTCTCGGTGATCGCCACCGCGCCGCAGCGCCGCCTGTCCATCAAGACCTTCGTCAGCAACTACAGCGCGGGCGTGATCCGCGAAGCCGTGCTGCGTGAACTGAAGCGCGGCGGACAGGTGTACTTCCTGCACAACGAAGTGGACACCATGCCCAACATGCTGGAGAAACTGACCGAGCTACTACCCGAAGCACGCATCCGCATGGCGCATGGCCAGATGGGCGAACGCGAACTGGAAGCGGTGATGCGCGACTTCACCCACCAGCGTTTCAACGTGCTGCTGTGCTCCACCATCATCGAGACCGGCATCGACGTGCCCACCGCCAACACCATCATCATGAACCGCGCCGACCGCTTCGGTCTGGCACAGTTGCATCAGCTGCGCGGCCGCGTCGGTCGTTCGCACCACCAGGCCTACGCCTACCTGCTGGTGGACAGCAAGGACGGCCTCACCGCGCAAGCCAAGAAACGTCTGGAAGCCATCCAGGCCATGGAACAACTGGGCAGCGGTTTCTATCTCGCCATGCACGATCTGGAGATCCGCGGTGCGGGTGAAGTGCTGGGCGAATCGCAGAGCGGCGAGATGCAGGAGATCGGTTTCAGTCTTTACAACGACATGCTGAACGCCGCTATCAAATCGCTTAAATCCGGCAAGGAGCCGGACATGGCGCACCCGCTGGGCGTGACGACGGAGATCAACCTGCATACCCCCGCCCTGCTGCCGGACGAATACTGCGGCGACATCCACCAGCGTCTGGTCATCTACAAACGCCTCGCCAACTGCGAATCGCAACAAGACCTGGACGACATGCAACAGGAACTCATCGACCGCTTCGGCCTGCTACCCGAACCGGCGCAGACCCTGTTCGACTGCCACCGCCTGCGCATCCTCGCCAAGCCGCTGGGCATCAGCAAAGTGGACGCCTCCAGCGAAGCGATCCAGATCCAGTTCGTTCCCGAACCGCCCATCGACCCGATGAAGATCATCACCATGATCCAGAGCAAACGGCACATCAAGATGTCCGGGCAGGACAAGCTGCGCATCGAGCTGAAGTATGGGGAGTTGAAGCAAAGGGTGCTGGCGATCAGAAACTTCTTTGGGGAGCTGTCTTGAAAGTCAGCATTTCAAACTGCGTTCACAATCCGGAATATCGCTCATGAACTCAGTCGACTGGATAGGCAGCGCCGCTGCGACACTGACCACCACCGCATTCATACCGCAGGCGCTGAAGGTATGGCGCACACGGCACACCGCCGACATCTCGCTGGGTATGTATGCCATGTTCACACTGGGCGTGGCGTTGTGGCTGGCATACGGCATCCTACTGCAAGCATGGCCCATCATCGTCGCCAACAGCATCACACTGCTGCTGGCGGGGGCCGTGCTGGCGATGAAGATACGCTTCGGCTAGAGGATCTTCATTTCCCGGCCCGCGCAGGGCGAACGGGCCGTATCAGTACGTTACTTCTTCCCGTGCTTCCCCCACCACTCCCACCGCTGCTGCTTGTCCATGAACGTCCATGCCAGCAACCTGCTCTTCTTCTGACCTTGCGCCATCTCGATGGTGCGGCTGTCTACCGCACCTGCATGTTTCAACGCGCTATAGGCCTGAGGCAGACTGGTGGATTTTGAGATCAGGGTGGTGAACCACAGGCAGTGTTCGCCGCCGCTTGCGCTCTCTTCAATCATACGGGTGACGAAGGCTTCCTCGCCGCCCTCGCAACACAACTCCATACTTTGTCCGCCGAAGTTCAGCACCGGCTTCTTGTGTTTGTTGTGTTCCTTGCCGAGGTTCTGCCATTTGCGTTGCGCGCCTTTTCTGGCTTCGGCGAGCGAGGCATGGAACGGCGGGTTGCTCAGGGTGAGCGCGAAATATTCGTCGGCATAGGTGACGCCGGAGAAGATATCTGCGGTCGAGGATTGCAGGCGCAGCTCGACGGCGTCGCTCAGTTTGTTTTCGTCGATGATGTGCCGAGCGTTGTCCAGCGCGACCTCATCGATATCCGTACCCACGAAATGCCAGCCGTAGCTGGCGTTGGCGATGAGCGGATAGATACAGTTCGCGCCCACGCCGATGTCGAGCACCCTCACCGCTTCGCCGCGCGGCACCTCGCCGCCGTTGCTCTCGGCCAGCAGGTCGGCGAGGTAGTGGATGTAGTCGGCGCGACCGGGAATGGGCGGGCACAGATATAGGTCGGGGATGTCCCATGTGACGATGTTGTAATGCTGCTTCAGCAGCGCGCGATTCAGCGCTTTAACCGCAGCCGGATCGGCGAAGTCGATCGACTCATTACCATGTGCATTCACGGACACATACGCGGCCAGCTCGGGACTGACGCTGATGAGTTGCGCGAAGTCGTAGCGATCCCGATGCAGATTGCGCGGATGCAGATTGGTTTTCGTTGCGACTGGGGGCATGACAGGAATGGCTAACCGATGCGTTGAACAGACGTGACATTCTAAACAATCATGGCATCAAGACACGACTTTTCCCCTGCCATCCCGGTAGAGACGAGCAACCCAGGCATGAAGTCACAACAAGCGTACCCGCCCTGAAGTAAAATGCGCGCCACTGTTTTCAACCGGCTGCCCGCCCTTGCGGGCTGTATCACCTGAACATGAACCTCATCCTCCAAGCCCTGCACGCCATCCCAGCCGTTCAAGTCGAACACATCGCCACTCTTGCATCGGCGCAACGCATCGAACAGATCACGCCGCACGCCTTTCGCCTGCGCGGTGCCGAACCACACGAGATCATCGGAGCCTATTGTTACGAACACCAGATCGACTGCGGCTACGTTCCAGAAGGCAAGCATCTCGGCGATTTCGGCCTGCTGGTGATGGATATGGATTCCACGCTGATCAGCATCGAATGCATCGACGAGATCGCCGACATGCAAGGCATCAAACCGCAGGTTGCCGAGATCACCGAAGCGGCGATGCGCGGCGAGATCGACTTCTCCGAAAGCCTGCGCCGCCGGGTGGCGTTGCTGCAAGGGTTGGATGAATCCGCTTTACAGCGCGTGTACGAAGAACGCCTGCAACTCAATCCCGGCGCAGAGAAGATGCTGGCCGCGATGAAGCAACACGGTATCAAGACGATGCTGGTTTCCGGCGGTTTCGTGTTCTTCACCGAACGCCTGAAAGCGCGCCTCGGCCTCGACTATGCGCACGCCAACACGCTGGAGATTGTGAACGGAAAATTGACCGGCAAGGTGCTGGGCGACATCGTGGATGCGCAGGGGAAAGCCGACTGGCTCAACCGTGTACGCGAAGAACTGGGTTTGAGCCGCGAGCAGGTGATCGCCATGGGCGACGGCGCGAACGATCTGAAGATGATGGCGCAGGCGGGTGTGAGCATGGCCTACCACGCCAAGCCGGTGGTGCGCGCGCAGGCCAGCCACGCACTGAACTTTGTCGGACTGGATGGTTTATCCACCTTGTTCGAGCAGGCATGATTCCAGCCTGATGAACGTGTTAAACGAACAGACCGACGTTCGGCGCAAGGCGGCAACTCAAACTAGGGAAGGTCTGATTAAGTCCGAAAGCCATGGTTCGATACATTTTCCGTTCGTCCCGAGTGCCGCGCTTGCGCGGTGTATCGAGGGAGCGAACGGGAAATACTCACCACGAACGGACTTAATCAGACCTTCCCTAAAGTTGTATTGAATCGGCTCCACTCGGCTGGAGGCTGTTTTCCTGTATCCCCACCGCATCCAGAGTTTTTTTCAGCCCCTTGTTGCGATACATCGCATCATCGGCAGCATCGACCAATTCCATCCCGCTCACCCCGTCCGCAGGATAGAAAGCCACCCCGGCACTGACGCCCAGTTCCAGTGTATGTCCGCGCACTTCGAACGGTCGGGACAGGGCCACGGTAATCTTGCGGATCACACGATCCGCGTCCGCCGTGCTTTCAGCATCAGTGAGCAGGATGGCGAATTCATCGCCGCCGAGGCGGGCCACCGTATCACTCTCACGCACACCGCTCTCGATGCGCACCGCCGCCAGCTTCAGCACCACGTCACCGACACGGTGGCCGAACTGGTCATTGATCGGCTTGAAGTTATCCAGATCGAGGAAGATCACCGCAAAGCTGCGCTGCTCGCGCTTGGCCACGACCAGCGCATGCGCAAGGCGGTCGTTGAACAACTGGCGGTTCGGCAAGCCCGTCATCGGGTCGTGGTAGGCCATCTGCATCGGTCGCAACTGAAAACTCATCATGAACGGCACGCAGATGACAGCGAGCAGGCCGGCATCGGTCATGGCGCGCATCCAGACCGGATAACCGTACGCCTCCATCACCGGATCGACGGTGACCATCAGCAACAGCTCCGCAAGGGCAATGAGTCCCAGCAACAGGAAGAAATGACGCATCGGGATGCCTTCTTTCATAGAACCCTCCAATATCCGATGTGCAACAGTCGGCTGTTCATCCGAGACTCTACCTGCTCGCCACGCAAATAAACACCCCCGTTTCTCATCGGGGATTAGAACCCGAAAAAAGCTTCGCCGCCATGCCCCGATTGGGCTATCTTTGCATACCGGAATCACGCACCAAAAGGCATCCCCACATGACGCAAGAGATCAGCACCGAAGTCCTCCTTGAAAAATACGCGGAAGCAGACGAAAACACGGTGCAGGACGTGCGCCGCCGCGTGGCACGCGGGCTGGCGCAGGCCGAGAAACCGGAGCAACGCGCGCAATGGGAAGAGGCTTTCTTCCAGGCTCAGGAGAACGGCTTCGTCCCTGCGGGTCGCATCAATTCCGCCGCCGGACTCAAAATACAGGCCACGCTGATCAACTGCTTCGTGCAACCGGTGGGCGACGCCATCTCCGGTTTCAGCGACGGCCGCCCCGGCATCTATGACGCGCTGCAACAAGCGGCCGAGACCATGCGGCGCGGCGGCGGTGTGGGCTACGACTTCTCCACCATCCGCCCCGAAGGTGCGCATGTGAAAGGCACCAACTCGCGCGCTTCCGGCCCCATCTCTTACATGCGCGTGTTCGACCGTTCCTGCGAGACCGTCGAGTCCGCCGGTGCACGGCGCGGCGCACAGATGGGCGTGCTGCGTTGCGACCATCCCGACATCGAGAAATTCATCAGCGCCAAAGACAAGGGCGACCTGCGCAACTTCAACATCTCGGTCGGCGTCACCGACGCGTTGATGCATGCGGTAGAGAAGGATGAGGAATTCGAATTGGTGCACGCCGCCGAACCTTCCGCCGCCATCAAGGAAGCCGGCGCGACACAACGCGCCGACGGCAAGTGGGTGTACCGCAAAGTGCGCGCCACCGACCTGTGGAAACAGATCATCGCCAGCACTTACGACCACGCCGAGCCCGGCGTGCTGTTCATCGACCTGATGAACCGCGACAACAACCTGTCGTATTGCGAAGTGATCGAGGCTACGAATCCATGTGCTGAACAGCCCCTCCCCCCTTACGGCTGCTGCTGCCTCGGCTCCATCGACCTGACACGCATGGTAAAGAACCCGTTCACGAATCATGCGGGCTTCGATCACGAACCATTCAAACATCTGGTGCGTACCTCGATCCGCATGCTGGACAACGTGCTGGATGTGACCGCGTGGCCGTTGCCGGAACAACAGGAAGAAGCGCGCAGCAAGCGCCGTGTCGGTCTGGGTTTCACCGGGCTGGGCGATGCGCTGGCGATGCTGGGGCTGCGTTACGACACCGACGAGGCGCGCGCCTTCGCCGCCGACATCACGCGCATCATGCGCGACGAGGCCTATGCCGCCTCGGTCGATCTGGCCATCGAACGCGGCGCGTTCCCGCTGCTGGATGCGGACAAATATCTGGACGCACCGCGCTTCGCTTCGCGCCTGCCGGATGAACTGAAGAACAAGATACGCAAGCACGGTCTGCGCAACAGCCATCTTCTTTCCATCGCGCCCACCGGCACCATCTCGCTGGCCTTCGCCGACAACGCCTCCAACGGCATCGAACCGCCGTTCTCCTGGTTCTACACGCGCAAGAAGCGCATGCCGGACGGCTCCACCAAGGACTATCAGGTGGAAGACCACGCTTGGCGTCTGTACAAAAAACTGGGCGGCGACACCGACAAGCTGCCGGCCGCGTTCGTCACCGCGCTGGAGATCAGCGCCATCGACCACATGAAGATGGTGGCCGCCGTCGCGCCCTACATCGACACATCGATCAGCAAGACGGTGAACGTGCCGGCCGACTATCCCTACGAGGATTTCAAGGACCTGTACACCGAAGCCTGGAAGGCCGGACTGAAAGGTCTGGCGACCTATCGCCCGAACAGCGTGCTCGGTTCGGTGCTGTCGGTCACCCCGGAGAAGAAGACAGAAGAACAGCCGCAGGATTTCGTGTTCGACCAGGACCGCCGCATCGTGCTGGAAACCGCACCCGAGCCCGCGCTGGCCTCGCTGCGCTGGCCGGGCCGCCCCGAACTGCCCGCCGGTAGCGAAGGCTGGGTGTCGCAAGTCGTCAAGCATCCGCTCGGCAGTTTCGTCGCCTTCGTGTCGCACACTACGAATGGTTGCAATCACCCCTTCGAAGTGTGGGTGAACGGTTCCGAGCAGCCGCGCGGTCTGGGCGCATTGGCAAAATCCTTGTCGATGGACATGCGCACACGCGACCCGGTGTGGATACGCATGAAGCTGGAGATGCTGATGAAGTCGGCAGGCGACGATGGCTTCGACATGGCGATGCCGCCGGATGGAGAAGTGAAACGCATGCCCAGCCTGGTGGCAGCCTTCGCGCACCTGCTGAAATACCGCATCGAACAACTGGGTGCGCTGGAAGTGTGCGACGGCGCGACCACGCCGATGATGGATGCACTGTTCGCCAAGAAGGAACCGAAGACCGGTGTCGACGGCACCATGAGCTGGACGGTGGACATCTCCAACGCGGGCAGCGGCGACGACTTCGTGCTGGGCCTAAAAGAACTGGTGCTGCCAGACGGCCAGCGCCGCCCCTACTCCATGTGGCTGTCCGGCGTGTATCCGCGCGCACTGGACGGACTGTGCAAGGTGCTCAGCCTGGACATGCGCGTGATCGACCCGGCCTGGATCGGTATGAAGCTGCGCAAGCTGCTCAACTTCGGCGAGCCGCTGGGCGATTTCATGGCGCGCGTGCCGGGCGGCAACAAGATGGAAAGCTATCCGTCGACCGTCTCGTATGTCGCCAAACTCATCATCCACCGCTACGCCATGCTCGGTGTGCTGGACGAACACGGCTATCCGGTACAGCAGATGGGCGTGCTGGAGATCCCCGAAGGCCAGCTCAAGCCCACCGCCATCCGCACGATCACCGGCAAGCTCTGCAAGGAATGCGGCAACGCCACGCTGATCAAGAAGGACGGCTGCGAGTTCTGCACCAGTTGCGGCGCGATTGGGGCGTGCGGTTGAGCCAGCCAGCGTCAGCTCGCCTGATGTTCCGCCGGCTCGTCACCGGCGCTTGCCTGCTCGCACTGGCACCGCTCTCGCAAGCGGAAGGTCTCGCCGTGACCCTGCATGCCAGCGCGCTGGGCGGCGGCATCGAGTTGACCCGGCCCATCGCCCCCTCGTTCAACGCGCGTCTCGCCTACCACCAGTACCGTTCGCTAGGCGCAGACCCACTCGCCCTGCTGGACCAGTTCGACAGTTTCTGGACCGACCTGTTCGGCATCACCCGCTCGGACAACGTCTACGATTATCAGGGCCGACAACATCTCCTGTCGCTCATCGCGGACTGGTATCCCGACCCCGGTAGCCAATCGCACTTCAGTGCCGGGCTAGGCTACAACCGCAACAGCGAGGACATCACCGGACTGGAGCAGATCACCGGTGGCTACATTTTGGGCGGCACGCACTATTCAGCAAATCAGGTCGGCATGTTGCAAGGTCATGTCAGCCACAACGGACTGGCCCCCTATCTGGGCTGGGGCTGGGGCAATCCGGTCAAAAATGGCAAAAGATGGGGCTTCAAGTTAGATGCCGGCGTCATCTATCAGGGCCGGCCAACAGTAACGCTGGGTGCGACGGGCACGGTCGCCGCTGCCGATCTCGAACCGGAAAGGACCAGACTGGAAAACGAGGCCTCGCTGTGGTCGCCACTGTTGTCCATGGGCGTGACGTATCAATGGTGAAGTTGACTCAATGCCCATCTGCCGTCATCTACTGGCAGTATCGAAGCAAACTTCGATCTGGGCAGTCTCTTTCTCACTCACTCCTAACTCCGCTCGTGCTGAGTAGCGCATTTATTGCGCGTATCGAAGCCTGTCCTGAGCTCGGCCGAAGGGCATGAGCGGAACTTCCACTGCACATACAAACATGATTCGTCTCTGCCTCAAACTCTGTCTGATCTTCCTCACCCTGCCCCTGTACGCGCATGCCTCCCTGCCGCAGGCCTCCAACGTCCCCGGTGGTGTCGCGATCGTTCCATTGGGCGCAGTGGCTGAGAACTCGCAACCGCCGCAAGCCTGGCTTGGCGAACAGCCCGTCCTCGTGACCGCCAATAAGGGGAAATGGTATGCCGTGGTCGGTCTGCCGCTGGGCATGAGACCGGGCGCGCAAGTACTACAGGTAAAACGTAACGAAACAACCCGCGAACTCACCTTCAAAGTCCGCCCAAAAAAATATCCAGAGCAGCGCATCACGCTGAAGGACAAAGGCAAGGTAGAACTCTCGCCGGAAAACGAAGCACGCGCCATCGGCGAGATCACCCGTATCAAGCAGCTCAAGCTGCACTGGCAGCCGAGTCCCGACACCGACACCGCCTTCATCCAGCCCGCACAAGGCAGACTGTCCGGCCATTTCGGCCTGCGCCGCATCTTCAACGGCCAACCGCGCTCGCCGCACGCCGGCATAGACGTGGCCGTCCCGACAGGCACAGAGGTCGTCGCCAGCTCGCCGGGCAAGGTACTCGCCATCGACGACTATTTCTTCAACGGCAAGACTGTGTTCCTCGACCACGGCAACGGCCTGCTCACCATGTACTGCCATCTCGACCGTATCGACGTCGCCGCAGACCAGGCCGTGCGTAAAGGTCAACCCATCGGCCTCTCCGGCAAGACAGGCCGGGCCACCGGTCCGCATCTGCACTGGAGCGTGATCCTCAACGGCGCAATGGTGAACCCCAAACTGTTCCTGCCGCGCGACACCAAGTGAACTCCGGCAAGCCCCTGCCCTACCTCACCGGCTACCCCGCCGCGCTGGTGGCGCAGGTGCGGCAACTGATCGCACAGGACAAGGTCTCCGACCTGCTGCGCAAGAGATACCCCGACTCGCACGACATCCGCACCGACAAGGCGCTGTACGACTACGTGCTGGAAATCAAAAATGAATACCTGCGAAATGCCGGCCAACTGAGCAAAGTGATGTTCGACAGCAAGCTGCAGGTCTTGCGCAACGCCCTCGGCACCCACACCACCCACTCGCGCGTGCAAGGCTTGAACCTCAAAGCCAAGAAAGAGATACGCATCGCATCCCTGTTCAAAGACACTCCGCCCGAATTCCTGCGCATGATCGTCGTCCACGAACTCGCACACATGAAGCAGCGCGAGCACGACAAGGCGTTCTATCAACTGTGCATGCACATGGAACCGGACTACGGACAACTTGAATTCGACCTGCGCGTGTACCTGAGTTATCGCGACACGGGCGGCGGGAAGTTATGGGGCGGAGTCGATGCAGGCTTGAAAGGCGCAGATTGAATTCGGAGGGGACTGCTGCTCGGCCTTTGCTGTCGTTTACATCTAGGTGTGGCAACGGCTGGATTGGATCGGTCACCAGTCATCGGGAGAGGAATCGTCCCAACGGCTGCTTACTTGAATCTCGACTGGGTGTTCTTAATCCATAACTGCCTGCAACCAGTGGCTGTTTTCATGCACTCCCGCCTTCATCACTATGGCGCTCAAAAATCTCTCGGAATTTCTCCGCACAGTTTTTAAAAGCATTGAGGACTGCAGGATCGAAGTGCGTAGGCAGGGTGCGCCCATCGCCAGATAGGATTATTTCTGAGGCGCGCTCATGACTATATGCATCTTTGTAGGGACGCTTTGAACGCAGTGCATCATACACATCACAAATCTGTGTGATACGTGCAGATAGAGGAATGGCCTCGCCTTTGAGCCCCTGCGGGTAACCGCCACCATCCCACTGCTCATGGTGACTACCTGCGATTTCAGCGCCCATCAACAGATAAGGTGAATTTGCACCGCTAAGCATTTGCACCCCCAGTGTGGTATGTGTTTTTATGATCTCCCATTCATGAGGCTCGAATTTGCTGGGTTTATTCAGGATGGCATCCGGAATCGCTATCTTTCCTACATCATGCATCGGACTTGCATAATGGATCGTGTCGCAGAACTCGGCACTCATGCCCAAACACTTAGCTACTTCAGTGCTGTAAAAGCTCACGCGTGCCACATGAAATCCGGTTTGCTCATCTTTATATGAAGCTGCACGTGTCATAGTCACGATCGTTTCGCGGTGACTTTCGACTATTTGATGGGTACGCTCTTCCACCAGCGTCCCTAGATGATGGCGCAAACGATAAAGCTCTAAATGGGTATGCACTCTGGCCAATAACTCTTCTCGCTGAAAAGGCTTGGTCACGTAATCCACCGCGCCCACCTTGAATCCTTGTATCTTGTCGCCAATCTCGGAGGCTGCGCTGAGAAAGATCACCGGGACATTGTTTGTCGCAGAATTAGCTTTGAGGCGCCGGCACACTTCATAGCCATCCATCCCTGGCATACGAATATCCAACAAAATAAGCTCAGGCGGATCGAGTGTGGCCGCTTGCAGCGCCAACTCTCCGCTGAGCGCAGAACGTACCTGATAGCCCTCAGATTTGAGTATTTCCGTTAACAACTTCAGCGAGGCCGAAGTGTCATCAACGACGAGTATTTTTCCCATTGTTGCCATTGAAGTCTTTTGCCTCATTTATATTCATAACGACGATACCTATGTAGCTTTCCCATGCCCTGCCAAGTTTGAACGCAGCAGCGCCAGTATGGACGGGTAATCATAGTCTTCGGCAAGCGCCCTGAGCGCGACCGCCAATTCGGCATCGATCATCGCGATCTCATCAATGATTACCATGATGCGCTCACTGTCTAGGCGGCTCAATTCAAGTTTAAAGCGTTTGCGCAATTCTTCCGGTAAGGCAGTCATTGCTTCTGCCGAGAGTTCGGTTGCCGGTGTTATTTCTGTTTCTGCCTCGGCGCGGGTAAAGCGCACACCCAGCAACTGCTCCATACAGTCGAAGATCTGATTCGCGCGGAAAGGTTTATGCACGATGTCGTCAAAGCCGGCGGCAGTCAGTTGCTCATCCTCTTCCCTGAAGGTGGATGCGGTCACCGCCGCGATTCTGACCTTGTCGCCCTCGGGCAACGCACGGATGCGGCGAGTGGCTTCCATGCCGTCCAGCACCGGCATCCGCCGGTCCATCCAGATGAAATGCGGGTGCCAGTGCTGAAATTTCTCCACCGCTTCGGCACCGTTCTGGGCAATCTCGACCTCAAACCCGACGCTGCCCAGCAGGCGCTCCAGTAACAGCCAGTTGTCTTCTTGGTCGTCCACCACCAGTACCCGGTAGAGCGGCTGTCCGGGGGCGAGTCCGGTCACTTCTCCGCTCACCTTGAAAGACTGCGGAATCTCTTCGGCTTGCGCCAGTTGCACTAGCACATCCACGCGGAAGGTGCTGCCCTGCCCAACGGTACTGGTCAGCGAGATGGTGCCGCCCATCAGTTCGACGAACTGCTTGGTGATCGCCAGCCCCAGGCCGGTGCCCTGCTGTTTGTTCTGTGATCCGATCTGCATGAAGGGCTGGAACAATTTGGCCTGATCGGCTGCCGAGATGCCGCTACCCGTGTCCTCGACCTCGACCAGCAGGTGTTCGGCATGGTTGTGTTTCAGGCCCAGGCGCAAGGTGACGCCGCCTTCCTCTGTGGCCTTGATCGCGTTGGAGAGCAGGTTGATGAAGATCTGTCGCAGCTTGGCTTCGTCGCCGACGATAAAGCGCGGGAATTCGGAATGCTGGTCGAGCAGCAATTGCAGGCCCTTTTCCTGCGCTCGGATGCGCAGCATGTCGGTGAGGTCGAGCACCATAGCGCCCAGATCGAACGGCTTGGGGTTCAGTACGATATGGCTGGCTTCAATCTTGGCGATGTCGAGCACGTCGTTAATCAGACCGAGCAGGTGGTCGCCGCTCTTGTGGATGATGTTCAGACTTTCATGCTGTGCCGCGGAGAGATTCTCGTCTTTGCGCATGATGTCGGAGAAGCCGAGAATGGCGTTGAGCGGCGTGCGCAGCTCGTGTGACATGTTGGCTAGGAAGATGGATTTGGCGCGGTTGGCGGTTTCGGCGGCGACTTTTGCATTTTTGAGTTCATTTTCATTTTTAAGTCGTTCGGTAAAATCAATATGCATGGTGATCGCTAGATTTCCCACCTGAAGACTGTGCACTTCAAGCTTCTTCACTTCGCCATTTTTAGCCACGATGTCTAAAAGCATGGGCTGGATTGGTATCCCTGTTTTTGCAGACTCCTCCAGCATTGTGACCCAATCCTTCTGAACCTTTTCACGATACGCGACATCGGGGAAAAAAAGCGGCCAGTGAGCTTCTACAGTGGGAATATCTGCTGCCGTATATCCAAGCAGCTTTGTAAACGCGCTGTTCAGACAAACAACTTTTCCAGACGCCTCAAAATGCGCTGCAGGCAATGGCAACTGAAGTATGAAATCAATTATTTCATTTTTATTCATAGTGACGATACCTATGTAGCTTTCCCATGCCCTGCCAAGTTTGAACGCAGCAGCGCCAGTATGGACGGGTAATCATAGTTCTCGGCAAGCGCCCTGAGCGCGACCGCCAATTCGGCATCGATCATCGCGATCTCATCAATGATTACCATGATGCGCTCACTGTCCAGCGAATTCAATTCAGATGTAAATCGCTTGCGCAATTCTTCCGGTAAGGTGGCCTGTCAGCCGAGAGTTCAGCTGCGTTTCGAGAAAGCCGTTCTGGGAGACTATGGATGCGGCCAGCCGCGAGGCTGCGCAGCTGTCTTGTGACACAACAGCTTTGACCGACGGCAAGACACACGATGCAAAATAGACTGCTACATAACGGACGGTCGCCACAGACAGCAACGGGTTAAGAGTACGCATTCGCGTTTTGAAAAAGCTGTCGTTCAGGTTGATTCCTGACGTCTATGACCGGTGACCGTTACAAACCTGCCGTTGACCCACCTAAATGCCACCGGCAGCTCAGGCCGACTCTCAGTCATTACAACTCCTGTCACTTTACTGAAACATTACCTGTATAAATTGCGCACACTTTTAAAGTGAAAGGAGCTGAAGATGGAGTGGGAAGAGTGGTTCGAGCCTGTATGCGACGAAGAGTTTGATGACGATATCTGAGTAGCAACAGCGTTAAGTAAAGAGGTCACCGATGGTGGCTTTTTTTATTCTGGAACCAAGCAAAACAGAAGTCTTTTCACGGACTCGTCACACTTCAGCCTGCAAGCCGACTATCAGTTCAATCCTCCAACGCCCTCACCTTCACCGACTTGCCTTTAACCTTACCCGCGTTCAGCCGCTTCACGGCTTCGCGTGCGATGTCGCGGGTGACGGCGACGTAGGTGGACATGTCGGTGACGGTGATCTTGCCGACTTGTTCGCGGGTGAAGCCGGCTTCGCCGGTGAGCGCGCCCAGCACGTCGCCGGGGCGCATTTTTTCCTTGCGTCCGCCGAGTATCTGTAGCGTGACCATGGGCGGCACCAGCGGGGCGTTGTGTTCGCGTTGCAGTTTGTCCAGTTCTTCCCATTCGGGTTCGATGCCCATCATCTTGGCGATGTTGGAGACGCGGCTCATCTCGGCGGGACTGACCAGGTTGAGCGCCCAGCCTTCGGCGTCGGCGCGGCCGGTGCGGCCGATGCGGTGGATGTGCACTTCTGGATCGGGGGTGACGTCGACGTTGATGACTGCTTCCAGTTGGGCGATGTCCAGCCCGCGCGCGGCGACGTCGGTGGCGACCAATACGGAGCAACTGCGGTTGGCGAACTGGATCAGCACCTGGTCGCGTTCGCGCTGTTCCATGTCGCCGTTCAGCGTGAGCGCGTGGATGCCTTCGGCCTGCAGTACGTCGAGCAGGTCGCGGCATTGTTGTTTGGTGTTGCAGAAGGCCAGCGTGCTGACCGGACGGTAATGCTTGAGCAAGGCCGCGACAGCGGGCAGGCGAGTCTCGTGGCGTATCTCATAGAAACGCTGGCGTATCTTGTTCTCATCGTGCTGTTCGACCAGCTTCACTTCCTGCGGCTGGTGCATGAACTGGCGCGCCAGTTTGGTGACACCGTCTGGATAGGTGGCGGAAAACATCATGGTCTGGCGACGGTCGGGGCAGCGCTTCGCCACGAATGCGATGTAGTCGTAGAAGCCCATGTCCAGCATGCGGTCGGCTTCGTCCAGCACCAGCGTGTTGATCGCGTTCAGTTCCAGCGTGCCGCGCTCGATGTGGTCCATGATGCGGCCCGGCGTGCCGACCACGATGTGCGCACCGAAGCCCAGACTCTCGCGCTGCGGGCGCATGGTGCTGCCGCCGACCAGCGTGAGGATCTTGATGCTGTGCATGTAGCGCGCAAGGCGGCGCAGTTCCTGCGTGACCTGGTCGGCCAATTCGCGCGTGGGGCACAGCACCATGGCCTGCACGCCCATGTGCTTGGGATTGAGCTTGGTCAGCAAGGGCAGACCGAAGGCGGCGGTCTTGCCGCTGCCGGTCTTAGCTTGTGCGATCAGATCTTGGCCGGCCAGGGTGATGGGCAGGCTCTCCGCCTGGATCGGCGTCATGGTGAGGTAGCCGAGCTGCTGCAGGTTGTCCAGCATGGCGGGCGGCAGCTTCAGTGTGTTGAATGCGGGACCGGCGGCGGTCGGGGTGGTGGTTTGGCTTGTTTTGGTCATGCGCGATTATCCTCGCCTGCGGCGTTGGCTGCTATAGTTCTTCCAACATTTAACCGGTGAACCGCCATGCCCAAGCACACCACCCCCGACCATGCCCGCCTCGACCGCGTCGTGGCTGACGCACGCAAGCAACGCGAACAACGCGAAGCGGGTTACCGCGAACGCGCGCTCAAGATCTATCCGCACATCTGCGGGCGCTGCGGACGGGAGTTCGAGGGGCAACGGTTGCGCGAGTTGACGGTGCATCACCGCGACCACAACCACGACAACAATCCGCCGGACGGCAGCAACTGGGAGTTGTTATGCCTTTACTGTCACGACAACGAGCATTCGCGCGTGATGGATGAGGTGGTGCGCGATCGCAAGGAGAGCGGACCTGCAACGGCCACGCATAACCCCTTTGCCGACCTGAAGGCGTTGCTCAAAAAGTAAACTGATCAGAATCCGCTCGACAGCGACACGCCGTAGCCGGTGTCCGGGCTGCCATCTGACAGACCTTTCCTGACAAAGGCGCGCAAGGTGATGTCATCGCCGACCTGCGTCGCGGCATACAGCGACAATTCCTTCTGCGCATAACCGGTGGCGGAGGCTTGCTGCGCGTACCAGTAGTCCATGCCGATGTTCGTTACATCGCTCAGCAGATAATCGAGACCAGCCGAGCCATAAGCGGCGTTGTCCAGCGGCACCGTGGCTGTACTGCCCAGTTTTTCATAACCCAGCATCAGGCTGGGGGTGAAGTCGCCGAAGGCGGCCCAAGTGGAAGCCTGCACGGCATAGTCGTTCTCGCCGCTGCCGAACTTCAGGCTGGCCGTGCCGAACTTGATGCGCGCCGCCACATCCAGACCGGCATCGCCTTCCTCGCTGCGCAACAGGCCGTAGCTGGCGAAGGCGGCCACATCGCCCAAGCCGCTGCTGGTGGTGCGCGTCGTGGTGGTCGTTGTCGTGGTCGTCACGGAACCGCGTCTGCCGCCGCGACTGCCGCTGACCAGCACACTGCCGTCACCTGTGACAAACAGGTAGGGCACACTCAGTTTCACCGACCAATCATCCGTCGCATAGCGCAGTGACACCGGGATCGAGGTGGTGTCCGTGGTACTAGTGCCGCCGTATTTTCCTGAGCTGCGTTCCAGCCCGACACTCATAGCCAGATAACTGTCGTCCTCGGCCCAGGCACTGCCACTCATAGTCAGCATGATAGCTGCCGGTAATATCCAATTCTTCATCGTATCTCTCCTGTTTCAGCGGCCACGGCCGCCGGTCCGGCCCATCGCACCACCGCCTCCGGCACGTTCCTGCCGGGAATGATAGCCTTGGCCGTAACCATTGCCGGTGTTGCGACGTGTCGTCGTTGCTGCTGCTTCGTCCTTGTTTTCTGCCTGCTGCGCCGCTTCCATCTGTTCGCGGACGCGTGCACGGTAGACATCATATTCTTCCTGCGTCATCTCACTGGGAGCCGTTGGCAAAGGTGCATCTTCACTTGCCTGCACCGGGGCGCTCGCCGCCAGGGCGAGCAACAGTGCGGCGAAGAGGGATGCATAACGGATGTTCATTTCATACTCCTGGAAAAATGGCGCGAACCGCTCTTTCAGCAGTTCGCGCGCTTTCGTGATCAGCGGCTCATACCCATACCGCCGCCCTGACTGCCGCGTTGTGAGCCGGCACCGGAGCCGTCGCGCAACATGGTACCGTTACCGGCGCCTTGCTTGGTCGCAGACTTGTTCTTCTTCTGCTCGGCTTTCTGTTGCTGCTTCTCGGCGCGCAGAGCCGCACGCTGCTCGTCGGTCATCTCTTCCTGCTTCTGCAGACGATATTGCTCGCGTTCCTGCACCGTCATGCCGCTGGTCTCTTCACGGTGCTGGGCGCGGATCTCCTCGCGTGTCTGCACCTGCGCCTCTTCGGCGGCGTAGGCGTTGCCGATGCCGGCCAGGGCCAAAGCAAGCAGGCTGTTCAGCAAGATTGTGGTGGTTTTCATGATGTTCTCCTTGGTTGTTGGATGATCAGAGCGTTCTCTGATGGCTGCATGATGCACGCCAGCCGTTACCCGGCGATTTCCGATGTGCAACAGTTTGTAACAGAGTGTTACCGCGCCGATCCTGCCCCTGCCCCGAGCCATCTGCTTCGGTTATAGTGGACACATGGAAAGCAGACACATACTGGTGGTGGACGACGATGCCGGCCTGCGCGAGCTGTTGCAGGAATATCTCTCCGCGCAGGGATTGCAGGTGGCGACCGTGGCCGACGGTGTGCAGATGGATGCACATCTGGCGCAGCATCCGGTCGATCTGCTGATCCTCGATCTGATGCTGCCCGGCGAAGACGGATTGTCGCTGGCGCGCCGCCTGCGCACGCGCAGCAGCCTGCCCATCATCATGCTGTCCGCGCGTGGCGAGGATGTGGACCGCATCGTGGGACTGGAAGTAGGCGCGGACGATTATCTGGCAAAACCTTTCAATCCGCGTGAACTGTTGGCGCGCATCCGCGCCCTGTTGCGCCGCAACGAGCAGGGACAACTCAAACAGGACGAGAGCAACGTGCGCCGTTTCGGGCCGTTCAGCATGGACGTGGATGCGCGCGTACTGCATAAGAATGATCTGACCGTGCAACTCACTGCCGGCGAATTCAATCTGCTGCGTATCTTCGCCGAGCACCCCAACCGCGTACTCGGGCGCGACAACCTGATGGACATGCTCAAAGGTTATGAACGCTCGCCATTCGACCGCAGCATCGATGTGCGCGTGACGCGCCTGCGGCGCAAGATCGAGGACGATCCGAACGCACCGGTGTTCATCCGCACCGTGTGGGGAGAAGGCTATCTGTTCTCGCCCAACGGCACGAACTAGCGATGGCCGCGCGCGACAAACCGCATTCCCTGTTCTACGGCACGGTACGCACGGTGGCCGCCGCGCTGCTGGTGTTCCAGGTATTCCTCATCGCCGCCACGGTGCATTACGTCATGCTGCCTATGGCAAAACGCAGCGCGGACGATCTGGCGTCACTGCTGATCCTGTCTGCCAAGACATGGGTGGAACTACCGCCGCAGACGCGCAAGGATTTCGAGCTGGAACTGATCCGCGAGCATCAGTTCATGTTGTTCGAGGATGTCTCCCCACTGGCGGAACGCTCTATCCCGCTGCCCTATCTCGTACTGCTGGACGATGCGCTGTCGGCCCGTCTGGGCGAGGCGGTGTCGGTGAAGATGACCGACCTCGACACCACCTGGTTCTGGGCGGACATCCCGGCCGGCGGAAAACTGATACGCATAGGCTTTCCAAAGTCCCGTTTGCTTACCGATCCGAGCACGATGCTGTTGCTCGCGCTGCTCGCCACGGTGTTGTTCAGCCTGCTCACTGCATACATCCTGGCGCGACGCATCACGCGGCCGCTGGCGCACTTCTCGCAAGCCGCGCGGCGCATCGGCGCCGGCGGCATCCCCGAAGATATGCCGGAGAATCGTGTACAAGAATTGACCGAACTTGCCGCCACCTTTAACCAGATGGCGCTACAAGTGCGCGAACTTCTGGCCAACCGCACCACACTGCTGGCCGGTATCTCGCACGATTTGCGCACACCGCTGGCGCGCATGCGTCTGGCAGTAGAGATGTTGCCCGACAACAGCGACCAGAAGACCGTCGCACGTCTGCGCCACGACATCGAAAACATGAATGGGTTGATCGGCGAGTTCCTGACGTTGAGCCGTGACCTGCAACAGGAAGCACCGGAGAAGATCGAACTGGAAGAGATGCTGCGCGAGATGGCGGAAGAGAAGCACGCACAAGGCGCACAAGTCGACTGTCATGTTCAGCCCGGCCTGAGCGTACGCGCCGGTCCGCTCGCGCTGCATCGCGTGCTGCAGAACCTGCTCGGCAACGCCTTGCGCTACAGCGAAGGCAAGCCGGTGCAGATCGAAGCGCAACAGAAAGAAAACGAAGCAGTGATCGAGATACTGGATCGCGGCCCCGGCATCCCGCCGCATGAGATGGAAAAAGTGTTCCGCCCGTTCTACCGCATCGAATCCTCGCGCAACGCGGATACCGGCGGTAGCGGACTGGGACTGGCCATCGTGCAGCAGTTGTGTACGGCCAACGGTTGGCAGGTCGCGCTGCATGCGCGCGACGGCGGCGGCACGGTGGCCGAACTCAGATTACCGCTTTCAGAAGCCCAGCAGGAAAAGCCATAAGGGCAGCGTCAGCGCGGCCAGCAAGGTGCTCAACACCACCTGCGCCGCGATGGTGTCGCCGTCACCACCCATGCGCGTCGCCAGCACATAGGCCATGGTGGAAACAGGCAGCGCGGCCATCAGCACCGGGATATTGAAATACACACCCTCCAGCCCGAACAGCGTCGCCAATCCCCAGGCGATGGCTGGCAGCAGCAGCAATTTCACCAGCACGCCGTACCACAGTGTGCCGCGTTGCTGATGCAGCCCCTTCAGGCGCAGTGCAGAACCGACTGCGATCAGACCCATCGGCAACGAGGCCTGCGACAACAGACCGAGTGTCGTATTCAACATGGCGGGCAGGTGTAGCCCGCTCAGGCTGAACGCGATGCCGCCTGCCGTGGCGATGATCAAGGGGTTGAGCATGATCTCGCGCAGCCAGTGGCTCTCGCTATGGCGCGCCAGCATCAGCACGCTGGCGACATTGGCGATGGGCACCATGAAACCCATCAGCAAACCGATGGCAGCTAGGCCGGTCGGGCCGTGCAGACTGCCCGCGATGGAGAGCCCGACATAGCTATTGAAGCGGAACGTGGATTGGAAGGTCGCGGCATAGACCTTGGGCGGTGCATGGAACAAGGGTTTCGCCAGCAGCCCGAGCAGAATGCCCGCGCCGATGTACAGGACGGCGACGCCCATCATCGGTCCCGCCGTCCCCAGATCGATGGTGAAGTGCGACAGCGTGTGGAAGAGCAGCGCGGGAAAAAACACGTAGTAGATCAAGCGGTCGAGCTGCGGCCAGAATTCGTCGCGTAAACCGAACCAACGGCGCATCGCAGCGCCGAGCAGGATCAGCAGAAAGATAGGGACGATAATCTGCGCGACGGTCATGGCTGGATGAGTGCCGCGTGGAAGAGCGCTTTAGCTGGAGCGCCTGAACAAGGCCGGGATCGCCGCCTTCGGCTTGGCTGCAGGCAGATCCGGCTTGCTGGTCGAGGGTGCCGGCTCGGTGACCTTGGGCACATAAGGCTGGTCGAACCAGGGATCATGTGCCGGCCTGCTCAGCGACGGCTTGTGATACGCCTTACGCGGTTCGCTCGCCTCGCGCGGTTCGCTCTGCGGACGCGGCTCGCTCTGTGCACGGTGTTCGCCACGCGGTGCATGCGGCACGCTGGCCTGCTCTTTCTCGATGGTGGTCTTGATCAGCTTCTCGATCTCGACCAGATACTTTGCTTCTTCCGGCGACACCAGCGACAGCGCCGTGCCCGACGCCCCGGCGCGGCCGGTGCGGCCGATGCGGTGCACATAGTCTTCCGCCGCATGCGGGATCTCGTAGTTGATCACCATCGGCAGATGGTCGATGTCCAGACCGCGCGCGGCCACATCGGTGGCGATCAGCACGGACACTTTGTTCTGCTTGAACGCTTCCAGCGTCTGCTGGCGTTCCAGCTGGCTACGGTCACCGTGGATGGCATCGGCAGCGATGCCTTCTCGCTGCAACTGGCGCGTCAGACGGCTGGCGGTGAGCTTGGTCTTGGTGAACACGATCACCTGCTTGGCGTCGTCGCCCTTCAACAGTTTTGCCAGCAGCGCGTGTTTGTCTTCACTGGGTACCAGATAGACTTTTTGTTTGATGTTCTCCGAGGTCGCGTTGCTGCGCGCCACTTCGATCAGCGAAGGATAGATGAGGAAATCTTCGGACAACTTCTTGATGTCGTCGGAGAAGGTGGCGGAGAACATCAGGCTCTGGCGGCGGCGCGGCAGCAGCGCGAGGATGCGTTTGAGCGCGGGCATGAAGCCCATGTCCAGCATACGGTCGGCTTCGTCCAGCACCAGCATCTGCACTTGGTTCAACAGCACGGTCTTCTGTTCGATGTGATCCAGCAAACGGCCTGGTGTCGCCACCAGTATCTCCACGCCGGTCTTCAGGTGCGGCGTCTGCGTCTTGATGTCCACCCCGCCGTACACCACCAGCGAACGCAGGTTGGTGTACTTTGCATACATCTTCACACTCTCTTCGACCTGTACCGCCAGTTCGCGTGTCGGCACCAATATCAGCGCGCGCACCGGATGCTTGGCGGGCGAAGTGCTGGCGCTGGCGTGTGGCATCAACTGCTGCAACAGCGGCAGGGCGAACGCGGCGGTCTTGCCGGTGCCGGTCTGCGCGCCCGCCATGAGGTCTTCGCCGCTGAGCACCACCGGAATGGCCTGCGCCTGAATAGGCGTGGGTGTGCTGTATCCGGCTTCGGTCAAAGCTTTGAGGATTTGCGGGGCGAGCTTCAGGTCGGCAAAACTGACTGTATTCAATGTAAGGGTCTCTTGGGTCGTGGTCGAAAAAGTGGGGGCATTATACGCCCCCTGCGCCCGCCGCCTTCATCTGCCGTCCTGACAGCGGTCAACCGCGCCGCAACAGGCGAAAAGCCACTGCCGCGATCACGACCCACACGCCCAGACGCGCGCTCATGGCGATGACCGTCCGCTGCTCATAGGCACCGCCGGAGAGGATGTACAGACCGAATGCCACGAACGCGAGCGCGATGGCTGCGGCCAATGCCATGCTCAGCTGCCCCGCCCAGCGCTGCTGCAGCCACAGCCCGACCCCGGCGGCGATGTAGACGAAGCCGGACAGGAAATTGAACCACAGCAGCAGCGGCACATAGTTGCCAGCCGCGATGCGCGCCGCCTCGTCGCCGAACAGCACCGCGCCGCCGCCCTTGAGTGTCATGAACCCGAAACCGACCGCGACCAGCGCGATGAGCCAGACTGTGATGCCGCGTTGCTGTGCTGCTGCTTCCATGTTGCCTCCTTGGTGTGTTGCGAATAAATCAGGTTCAACTGCGGGCGCGTACGCCATTCAGGTAGATCGGGAATATCTTTTCCGCTTCCCGCTGCAAGGCGCGCTTGCCGCCGAAGATGGACGACTGCATGACCAGCCCCTGGATCATGCCGATGTAGAGCACGGCCGCGCTCTGGCTGTCGAGATCGGCGGACACCAGCGACTGCGCCTTGCCCTGTTCCAGCAAGCCCGCCACCTTGGCCTCGTAGCCGGAGATGATGCCCTCGATGAGTTGCCGCAATTTGCTGTTCTTCTTGTGCAACAGTTCGGAGAACAGCAGACGCGGGATGGCCGGATGCTTGCTGATGAACGCGATGTGCGCGAAGAACATCAGCTCGATCGCCTGCAGGGGATCACCCGCCCCGCTCGCCGCCTTGTCCAGCACCTTCATCAGCCGTTCGCGCACCCACACGATGACCGCGACCCAGATATCGTCCTTGGTCGCGAAGTGACGGAAGATCGCGCCCTGCGTCAGGTTCATGGCATCGGCCATGTCCTGCGTGGTGACGCTGTCCACGCCCTTCTCGGCCGCCAACTCGATCGACACGCGGATGATCTCGCTTTGCCGCTCTTCCGAACTGAGTCTGCGCTTCACTGTTTCCTGATTCATATCCTGCCTCCCTAAACCTGTTTGCCCTCACCCGCTTCCTCGTAGGTGCGTCCGTCGCGGATGTGATAGATGCGCTTGAAGGTCGGAATGATCTTCTCGTCGTGCGTCACCACGATGATCGCGGTCTGGTACTGCTCCGCCATCTGGTTGAGGATGCGCACCACGTTGAGCGCGCGTTCGCTGTCCAGCGGCGCGGTCGGCTCATCCGCGAGGATGACCGGCGGATGGTTGGCCAGTGCGCGCGCGATGGAGACGCGCTGCTGCTCGCCGCCCGACAGATGCGAGACGGCGGCCCGTGCGCGGTGGCCCACGTCCAGCGCCTGCAGCAGTTCCAGCGCACGCTTGCGCGCATCCGCATCCGCCATGCCGGCCAGCATGGGCAGGATGGCGACGTTGTCGGTAACATCGAGGAAGGGGATCAGGTACGGTGCCTGGAACACGAAGCCGATGCGGTCGCGACGCAGTTCGCGCAGATCGTCGATCAGCCACTTCCCGTCGAAGATGGTCTGCCCGCCCAGCGTCATGCGTCCGGCGGTGGGCTCGATCACCGCGCCCAGACACTTGAGCAGCGTGCTCTTGCCGGAGCCGCTGGGGCCGACCAGCCCCACCACCTCGCCCGGCCAGATGGTCATGTCCACACCCTTGAGCGCGTCCACGGCGGTCTCACCCTCGCCGTAGCGTTTCTTCAAATTTTCGATATGGATAGCGGGTTCGCTCATATGGCTATCCTCCAATCGCCGTGGCCGGGTCGATGCTCAAAGCGGCGCGAATCGCGAAAACACTGGCGACGGCACACATCAGCATGACCAGGATGAAGCCGGTCACCGCGTCGCCCGGCAGCAGCAGCACGAACTTTGGGAACAGCGGCGCCCACAGCGTGGCAGACAGCTTGCCCACCATGAAGCCGATCAGCCCAAGGCCCAGCGCCTGCTGCAGGATCATGCCGCTGATGGTGAGGTTGGTCGCGCCGATCAGTTTCAGCACCGCAATCTCGCGCACCTTGTTCAGCGTCATGGTGTAGATGATGAAGGCGACGATGGCCGCACTGACCACGGCGAGGATCACCAGGAACATGAAGATCTGTTTGGACGAGGTGGCGATCAGGCGCGCCACCAGGATCTCGTCCATCTGCGGCTTGGTATAGGCCTGCAGATGTTTCCAGCGTTCGATCTGCGCGGCCACCGCCGCTTCCTCGCCCGGTGCGGTGCGCACCAGCACTGCGTTCACCAGATGGCTGGATGTCTGGCTGGTCTGCACCGCCTCCAACACGCCGGGACGATTGAAGGCGGGATTGGCGGCGGTGCGCGCACGCTCGTTGACCAGCGCATCGTTGTCTTTCAGGAACTGCGCTTCCTGCGCATCCTTCAGCGGGATGAAGATCATCGGGTCACCGCTGGACGAGACCATGCGCTGCGTCAGGCCGACCACCGTGTATTCGTGGCGGCGGATGTTGACCCGGTCGCCCAGCGCCAGACCGCTCTTGATGTCCGCCACCGCCTCGTAATGCGAGCGGGTGACCGGACGGCCCGCCACCAGATAGCCCGGCGCACCCGGCTTGCCAAGTTCGAAGCCGACCACCATCACACGGATATCCTTGCCGGCATGGTTCATCTGCATGGTCAGGTAAGTCACGTTGCCAGCCTCGCGTATGCCCGGCAGCCCCAGCAGATCGCGCGCCACATCATCGCGCACGCTGGACGGCTCGGCATAAGGCCCCAGCGTGTCCTGCTGCACCACCCACAGGTCGGCACCCGCGTTCTCGATCAGCACGCGCGCATCGTCCACCATGCCGCGATAGACGCCGGCCATGGTCAGCGTCACGCCGATCAACAGACCAAGGCCCACGCCGGTGAAGACGAACTTCCCCCAGCCGTGCAGGATGTCGCGACTCGCCAGATTGATCACGGCTCAGCCCTTCACCAGTGCGGCGACCACCTTCACCGGCAGGCCCGCACGCAGGGATTGCTGACTGTGCACGATCACTGTCTCGCCGTCATCCAGCCCCTCCAGGATCTGGCTGCGGCCATCGAGGGTGGCGAGACCGATCCGCACCGGCTTGAAGCGCACTTCGCCGTCCTGCAAGACCCACACACCGGTCTGTCCGCTCACCGTCTTCACGGCGGCGCTCGGGATGCTGCGCACCTGTTTCATGACCGGCAATGCGATGGTGACTTCCGCATATTCGCCGAGGCTGGCATCCGGCACGTCGAGCGTGACGTTGACGATGCGCTCCTCGGTCACCGCGTCACTCACCCGGTCTACGCGCGCGACTTTGCCGGCGACCGGCACATGCGGGCGGGAGCGCAGCACGATCTGCGCCGTCTGTCCGGCATGCACCTGTCCGGCCTGCTGCTGTGCGATGCGCGTCTCTACCCACAATTTGGAGGTATCGACCACCTGCAACGCGAGTTGCCCACCGGCCACGGTGCTGCCCGGCTCGATGCGGCGCAAGGTGACGATACCGTCAATCGGGCTGATCAACTGCATCTGCGCACGCGCCTTGCCGATGCCACGCAGTTCGGCTTGCGCCCGTGCATTTTCATCACGGGCTGAGGCCAGATTGGCTACGGCCGCGACAGCCGCAGCCTGTGCCGCGTTCTGTTCGTGCAGCTTGGCATCGAACATCTCCTTGCTGACGAAGCCGCCGCTGCGCAACTCCTGATAACGCACCATGGTGGCCTCCACGGTCTTGAGCCGACTCTGTGCCTCGCTCAGTTGCGCTTCCGCCGCACGGATCGCATTGAGCGACTTGTCGACCATGCGCCGCGCACCCGCCTGTTTGTCGTCCAGATCGACCGGGTCCATCTCGGCCAGCACCTGCCCTGCCTTGACCGTATCGCCCTGATCGACGCGCACGCTTTTCACCCTGCCGGTCATGGTCGGTGCCAGATCGTGACGATGACGTGCCTGCACCATGCCCACGCCGAACACGCTGTTCGTCAGGTCGCTGGTCTGCACCTGCTCGATCGTGACCTTGACCGACGCCAGCGGTCCCTGCGTCATGACGACCCACACGAACAGCGCCAGTACAGCGCCACCAACCACCAGAAGTTTGATCTTTTGCCCGGACATGTCTGTCACCAAATAAGTAATTGGCTACTATCTTAATTTGGTATGGCAGATGGCGCAACCTTGCTTGATTCAGGTGTTTACGATGATCAGCCCGGTTGTCCGTCTGCGCGCGGTCGCCAGTAGGCAGGGAGGTAGCGCCACACCCACGGGCCGAAGCAGGCCAGCCACAACAAGGTGGCGGCGAGATAGAGCCAGCTTGACTGTGACGGCAGCAGGTCGGCCGCGATGCGCAGCAGCGCGGTGAGCTGGATGCCGGCGAACATCAGTTGGACCGGCGTGTCGATTGCGAACGGCAAGCCGGAGTGACCCAGCGTGACGCGCGTGCCCATGCCGATCACCAGCGTGGCATAGCAGCCTATGGTCAGCGCGTGCAACGGTGCCAGCCCGAGGATGAAACCGGTGCCGTCGTGCGTGAACAGCCACAGGCTTTGCACTGCGTACAGCAACATGGCGATGCCCAGCCAGGAAAATCCCACATGCAGCACGGCCAAGAGCGGGTTGCTGAAACTGCGACGGAAGCCCCACAGCCAGCTCAACGTGAGGGCAGAGAACGCCAGCGGCAGGTCTGCCAGCCACAACCAGGAAGACAAATTAAAAAAATCCAGCACGCCGTGCCCCAAGCTCATCGCCAATATGGCCCACCACGGCCAGAACGGGCGCGGCACTTCCTTTTGCTGCAGCGCGCTGGAGGTGAAGAACGGGATCATGCGGTGCGCCACGGTGGCGAACACCGGCAGCACGAAACCCCACAGTCCGGCGCGCAGCGCGAGTTGCAGCGCTTCGTGCCTGCCGGTCACTTGCCAATACAGGAAGACCGCCAGCGCCAGCCAGCCGATGCTGAATGCAGCGAACAGCACGCTGGTATGGCGCTTGTCGCCGGGCCGTGTATCGCGCAGTACGCGCCACAGTGCGTACAGTCCGCCGCCCCAGCCGACCAGCATGGATGCGCTCGCCAGTATCAGCAACACAGGCGCGAAGAACAGCCCGGCATAGAACAGCAGCACGCCAGCGAACATGAAGACGAAGGCCGGCACGTAGCGCTGCACGGGAATCTCGTTCCCCGCCATCCAGCGCGGGAAAGTGGTCATCAAGAAACCAAAGAAGAAGAACGGCAACATGCCGAACAGCAGCAGCCAGATATGGGCGGCGGTCGGGAACAGCGGCCAGCTCACGCTGTATTGCGGCAACAGATAACGGGTGCCCAGTTCGAACAGCCACCACGACATGGAGAGCAGGGTCTGCACGGCTCCGCCGAAGAACATGACACGATGGGGTGCAGCGATAAAACTTTTCAAAATAATTACCTTCCAGTGGTTCAGTACGTAAAGCGAAGTTCGGCGCTCAGGGTGCGGCGCGGCAACAGGAAATAGGCATAGGCCTTTCGGTCGAACAGATTGTTGATGGCCAGACTGGCGCGGAGTTGTTTCGTGAGCGCGTAACCGGCACCGACATCGACCAGAGTATGCCCGTCATAACTGCCCGGCACGCCCTCGACCACATCCGTATTCTGTGCCGTCCAGTACACATGGCTGACATGCCGCACCTCCAGCCGTCCGTCCCATGCGCCCTGCTGCGCCTTCAGCATGAGGCCAGCGATGCGCTCCGGCACATCGGTGAGACGTTTGCCGACGCTGGCCGGGTCGGCAGAGTTCTCCAGCATGCGCGTGTCGATGCGCGCATAGTTCGCACCCAAGGTGAGCCAGTTCGCCAGCCGTGTCTCCAACGCGAGCTCGACCCCGTTCACGCGCGCCCGTCCGGCATTGATGCGCAGCGACTGCGTGGTGGACAACTGTTGCAGATAGATCAGCTCGCGCAACTCGGTCGAATACAGCGTCGCACTCAGCTTGCTTGCCGCCTGTGGTCGCCAGTCCCCGCCGACTTCCCAAGTCGTGCCCTGCTCCGGCTGCAAGTCCGGATCGCCGGAGGTGGTGCGGCCACGGCTGGTGGAGGTGGTGTACAGATCCTGATGGGTGGGCGCGCGGAAAGAACGGCCATACGAAGTGCGCAGCGTCAGCACCGTATCGGGACGATAGACGGCCGACAGTTTGGGGCTGAAGGCGTCCACTGTGCGTTCCGCGTAGACGTTACTCACCGGCGTCGTGCCGTTACTGAAATTGCCGCCGCGCGTGCGCCATGAATCCCAGCGCCCGCCGAGATAGAGCGTGAGCTTGTCCGTCGCGCCATACTCGTCCTGCGCGAAGAGCGACCAGGTGGTGGACCGGCCGTGATAACCGCCGTTCACGGCGGTGACCGAGGAAGGGTCACGCCATGCGGACAGCGCGAGCAGATTCTGGTCCACCGCATCCTGATGCAGCGCCAAACCGCTCACCATGAAATGGCGTTCGCCCAGCGGGAAGCTGAGTTGCGCATTGGCATCCAGCGCATGGTTGGGCGTATCGGCGAGCGTACCGCTGCCGCTATCCCAGGTGGCGGTCGGGCTGGCCAGTGCATAGCTGTATGCGCGCACCATGCTCGCCAGTTCGGCTTTCAACAGCATATCGTCCCCCAGCGTGCCGTCGTAGCCGAGCCGATACTGCGTGCTGGCCTCGTGCAGCGGCTGGAAAGAGAATAGGGTGAAATCATAAGCGCTCAGCGCAACGCGCTGCCCATCGATATCCAATGTGCCGCTGCTTACCGTATCGCCCGCCGCATCGCGCAGGTAGGAATTGAACATCGTCTGGTGCTGATCGGTCTGCTGGTGGCTGATGGCGGTGTACAGCGTCGAGCGTGCATCCAGTTCGTGGAACAGTTTGGCTGTGGCGTTCAGGGTGCGCCACGGCGTCCTGCCGAGGTCGCCGACCACATAACCCGGCGTGCCGTCGCGCGTGGTGATCGCCTGTGCACCGCTGATCGGGATACCCGGCGTGCAGGGAGCAGGCAACGGCGGGCACGAGGGCGACTTCACCACGAACTCGTTCACATAACTGGCGCGTTCCTGATAGCCCAGACCGGCGACGATGCCCCATCTTTCGTCCAGCCTGTTGCGCAGATACAGACTCGCATCCGTGCCCTGCGCATCGCCCCAGCCCTGACGGATACGCACGCTATGTTCCTCGCGGTCCGGACGCTTGCTGATGATATTGATCACGCCGCCGATGGCATTGCTGCCATACAGGGCTGAGTAGGCGCCGGGCACCACCTCGATGCGTTCGATGTCCTCGACGAAAGGCACGCGCCAGTTCACCTTGCCCGACCCGGCATCCTGCAGCGGCTGCCCGTCCAGCAGCACCAGCGTGCGCGACTGGTCGATGCCGCGCAGCGACATGCTGCTCGTGCCCTGTGTGCCCTGCGACTGCCCGAGTGCCCCACCGCGCAGGTACAGGCTAGGCACCTGTTCCAGCGCATCACCCAGGCGCGTCACATCCCGGTCGGCGATGTCATCCGCCGCCACCACGGTTACTGCCGCCGGCACGCGTTCCGCCGCGCTGGAGCTGCGGGTCGCCGTCACTACCAGTTCGGGCAGTATCTGCGTCTCCTGCGCCAACGCCGGCGTGCAGCACACGACAGGCAACAAGCTGCAAAAGGCGATTCGTATTCGGGGGATGTGCATGGCGGTCGGTCTCATAAAAAAGGGCGGGGATCCCCCGCCCTTCTGGTTGTTTAGGGGCGGCTCAGTAGACGTCTTCCTGCGTGTTCCAGATATTGAACTTGCCGGTCGGCGTAACCAGGCGCGGGTCGGTGATGACTGTCTTCACCTTGCGCGTCTTGTCGTCCATCACCACGATGGCCGACTGCTCATCCTTGCCGGCCCACAGCGAGAACCACACCTCGTCACCTGCCATGTTGTACTCGGCATGCACCACCCGCTTCACCAGCTTGCTCTCTGGCAGACCGGAAAGCTTGACCAGATTGAGCACCTCGGGGGCTTTGTTCAGATCGCCGATGTCGTAGATGGAGACCGATTCGGACAATTCCTTGTCCGGATTCAACGGTGCATCCGCCCACAGGTTCTTCGACTTGGGATGCGTCTTCACGAACAGCGAACCGGCACCGTGGTTCTTCAGCTCCTGCACAACTTTCCAGGCATATTTCTTGTGCTTCACCGGATCGGTGCCGATCAGCGTGATGACATCGGACCCCAGATGCGAAGTCGCCCACACCGGACCGTACTTGGGATGCACGAAGTTCGCCCCGCGCCCCGGATGCGGCTTGGGTTGCGTCTCGACCAGTGCGGTCAGTTTGCCCAGCTTGGTATCCACCACCGCCACTTTGTTGGAAGCGTTGGCCGCTACCAGGAAGTAACGCTTGGTCGAATCCCATCCGCCGTCATGCAGGAACTTGGCAGATTCGATGGTGGTGGTCTTCAGGTTCTTGATGTCGGAATAATCCACCAGCTGGATCATGCCCGTCTCTTTCAGGTTGATCACCCATTCCGGCTTGTGCGGCGAAGCCACGATGGACGCGACGCGCGGCTCCGGGTGGTATTCGCCGTCGACGGTCATACCGCGCGAGGATACGATCTTCAGCGGCTTGAGCGTATCGCCCTCGGTGATCACGTATTGCGGCGGCCAGTAGGAGCCGGCGACGGCATACATATCCTCGAACCCTTTGAACTTGGATGTCTCGACAGAACGCGCTTCGATGCCGACCTTGAGCGTCGCCACCACGGTCGGCAGCTTGTACCACATGTCGATCAGGTCCAGTTTCCCGTCACGGCCGATCACATACACATAACGACCCGAGGCGGAGACGCGCGAGATGTGCACGGCGTAACCGGTCTTGACGATGCCCCAGATCTTCTTGGTGTCGCCGTCGATGAGCGCGACCTCGCCCGCATCACGCAGGGTCACCGAGAACACGTTCTTCAGATTGATCTTGTTCATCTGCTTCTTCGGGCGGTCCTGCGGCTTGACCACCAGCTTCCAGCTCTCGGTCATCTCCTTCATGCCCCACTCCGGCGGGATAGGCGGTTCCTGCTGCAGATAACGCGCCATCAGATCGACTTCCTTCTCGTTGAAGTCACCCGAGGTGAGGAAGTTCGGCATGCCGCCGGGCGAACCGTAGCCGATGAAGGCCTTGAGATATTCCGTGCCCTGGTTGAGTGTGGTCTCCGGTGTCAATGCCTTGCCGGTCGCGCCCTTGCGCAACACGCCGTGGCATCCCGCGCATCGCTCGAAATAGAGCTGGCGCGCCTGATCGAACTCGGCCACGGTCATCGGCGGCGCCGAGGTGTTCGCGTTCTTGTGCATGAGTGCCGAGCCGACCGGCGAGGTGCCGGTATGGTGCGCGGCATCTTCCGCCGCAACGCGCGGCGCAGCCTGCGCCATGAACGGCAGTGCGGCCAGTACCGCCAGTGCCGCGAGTGTCTTGCCTGTGTACGTTCTCATCATCGTCTCCCGAAGTTGTATCTGTATCCGTTGCCATCGCGACGCTCCCTCACAAGGTGCGGGAGCGTCGTGTTGGCACTTATGCTTCCGATTCAGCCGGCACCAGCGTGCGCTTCTCGCCGCGCCCTATGGTCATCAGGTCCCACACCAGCAACACGAAACCGAGGGCGAACATCACACCGAACAGCTCGCGCCACCACATGCCCTGCGTGAACCAAGGATGCGCCTGCGCGGCGAAGTAGCCTATCCAGCTGGAGCCTTCGATGGCGCGTTCGATCTGCGACTGCACATAACCTGACACCAGCATGGATACGGTCATCCCGATCATGCCGAGATTGAGCAGACCCAGCGACCACTTCCATTTCCAGCCGTTGCCGGGAAGATCGCCCGACATCCACACGTCGCCGCGCCACTTCTGCACCGCGAGATAGAACATGGCGATGATGATGGTGGCGTAGGCACCGAAGAAGGCGAGGTGACCGTGCGAGGCCGACCATTGCGTGCCGTGGGTGTACAGATTGATCTGCGGCAGGGTGTGCATGAAGCCCCACACGCCCGCGCCGAAGAAGTTTCCGAAGGCGTGCGCAATCAGCCATGCCATGGTCGGATGGTTGGAGTTCTTGGCATGGCGTGCGCCCGCGTCGAACACCGCATGCACCACCATCGCCACCAGCGGGATCGGTTCCAGAGCGGAGAAGAAGCCGCCGACGCTGAACCAGTATTCCGGCGTACCGATCCAGAAGTAGTGGTGACCGAGGCCGAGGATGCCGGAGCCGAACATCAGCGCCACCTCGATGTACAACCAGGTCTCGACGATCTTGCGGCGTACACCCAGCACCTTCATCAGACCGTAGGCCATGATGCAGGCGACCATCACTTCCCAGGTCGCCTCCACCCACAGGTGGATCACCCACCACCACCAGTACTGGTCGATGGAGATGTTGGTGGTATAGAACATGCCGGCCAGATAGATACCGAACAAGGCCAGCATATCCAGCACCAACACACCCGCGATACCGGTGTAGCGACCCTTGGAGAAGGTGGCGGCAACGTTATAGAACACCACCAGCACACTGACCACGATGCCGATGTCCGCCCAGCGCGGCGCCTCGATATACTCGCGGCCCTCGTTGATTAGCCAGATAGTGGATTCCTTGCCCGGCCCGACCTGCACCAGCAGATAGACCAGCACCACCACGGTGACCGCTGCAGTCAGCACCCAGAAGATCAGGTTTCCGAGCTTCAGACCGACCACCTCATGCTGGGATTCCTCCTCCAGCAGCCAGTACACCGAGCCGAGGAAGCCGTACAGCATCCACACCACCAGCGCGTTGATATGCACCATGCGGTTAACGCTGAAATCGAGCACGCCGTATAGAAAGTCCGGCATCAGATACTGCAGTCCGGCCAGCAGGCCGAACAGAACCTGTGCGCCGAACAAGGTGATTGCGACGGTGAAATACTTCACCGCCAGTTTTTGCCCACCGTTCAGGTTGGCGCTGTCGCATATTCCTGGCGTAGCCATGATCAATTCTCCTGTTCGATGGATTTGAAGTTATAGGGGAAGCCGTTGGTGTCGATGCTGGACATCCATTTCAGGAAGGCCACCACACCGCGTGCTTCCTCGTCGGTGATGCCAAGCTTCGGCATGCGACGCCCCATGCTGTTGTGCAGCTTGTCGGAAGGGTCCTTGATGAACTCGACCATCTGCACCTCGCGGATCTCGGAGGTACCCCAGTACTGGTCCAGCCATGACTTGGTCAGGTCGGGCGCGTAGTAGGCGCCGTTGCCGAGCAGGGTGTGGCAGTTCATGCAGTTCTTGGCCTGCGTGGTCAGCTTGCCCAGCTTGACCAGCGCCTCGGCCTCCTCTTCGTTCAGCTCCTTGCCGAACAACGGTTCCTTGACGCCGATAACCGGCACCTGCACACGGCGCTGCTCGTCGAACTTGTATTCGATGCGATGATTGATCACCGAATACGCCGGCACGCGCGTCGTTCCCACACTTATCTGAGATATCGTATCCATCGTCAGCAGCATGAGCACGACGAACGAACCGCCCGTCACCCATATCGCTGTTTTGCGCCAGAACGATTCCGACGCCCACCATTGATTCGTCGCCATTTACGCCTCCTTAGTCATTGATTCAGGGATCACTTCCGTTACTGCATCTTTCTCCGCGCCCGCCGCATGCGTCCCCACACACAGATGCCAGATGCCGTGCGGTGCCAGCAGATAGCCCAGCAGCATGCACGCCACCACCGTCGCCCACAGCGGGTGCGACAGCAGGTTGGCGGCTTGCGCCAGGAACAGCGTGGAGATGAACAGGCCGGCATAGGCCAGATAGGCCAGCGGCATCAGCACCGGCATGGCGCGGATGCGCGCGTAGGCGAACAGCAGCGCATACAGCGCGCCGAGCAGGATGACCATGGCCGAGGAAAAGAAGATGGTGAAGAAATCGGCAAGACCGGCCGGCTCAATCATGTTGCCCCCTTGTGCGGCGGATCGGACAACCCACCTCTGTATCATTCAATGATTCACTGCGCGTCAATGTATTCCTGTTTTTTTAATTATGCAAGCATTATGAATGTATTAATATTCGGCGTCACCGATAGCGGCCGCACGCCTATAATCTGCCCGACCGTAAAGGAGTGAACCGACATGCAACTCAACCTTTCCACCGACATCGCGCTGCGCACCCTGATCTATCTGGGTCAAAAGGGTGGGCCCGCCACCATCTCCGAAGTTTCTGCCGCCTTCGGCATCGCCAAGACCCATTTGATGAAAGTAGCGATGACGCTGGTCGCGCAGGGACTGGTGACCAGCGAGCGCGGCCGCAATGGCGGCATCCGCCTCGCGCGCGACGCCGCCAAGATACGCATCGGTGATGTGGTGCAGACCATGGAACCCAGCATGGCGCTGGTGTATTGCATGCGGCCTGACGCGACCGAAGCGGATTGTCCGCTGTTGCCCGGCTGCAAACTGAAGAAGACCTTCGGCAAGGCGCAAAAGGCGTTCCTGGCTTCGCTCAACGAAAGCACCCTGAGCGATCTGCTGCCAAGCAAACCCATCAAGGTGAAACCATGAACATCCCCGCCTTGCTAAGATCGTTCGCCCCGCACCGCTCCCCCGCCACGTTCACCGAGCGCCTGCGCAGCGGCTTCGCCGGCGGACTGGGCATCTTCCTGCTGGCTTGGGCGCTGCACCTGTTGCCACAACCGGATCTTCCCCTGTTGCTATTAGGCTCGATGGCCGCGTCGGCAGTGTTGCTGTACGCGGTCCCGCACAGTCCGCTGGCACAGCCGTGGAACCTGATCGGCGGCCACCTGGTCTCCGCGCTGGCCGGCTGGGTCACCATCAGCTTCGTGCATGACCCGCTGACTGCGGCCGGGATCGCGGTGGGCGGTGCCATCTTCCTGATGTATGTAATGGACTGCCTGCATCCGCCCGGTGCCGCCACCGCGCTGACGCTGGTGCTGGGCGCGACCCAGTTCCTGCAGATGGGTGCGGGCTGGACGCTGACCATCGTGGCAGCCAATGCCTTCGTCTCGCTGCTGCTTGCATTGGCCATCAACAATGCATTGCCGCGCCGCCACTATCCGCAGGCACCTGCAGCGCCCGCCCAACCGCTACCGGCGATGCGCGTGCTGCCCGAACAGCAAGACATCGAACGCGCGTTGGCGGAGGAAGACAGCCTGCTCGACATCAGCACTGACGACCTGCTCGACCTGTATGGCCGCGCACAGCGCCATGCCCAGGCGCGCTTCGAATCTGCAGCACGCTGAACGCCATGTCGTTGCTGAAGATCATCCATCTGAGCGCGGTGGTCGCCAGCTTCGCACTGTTCTTCCTGCGCGGCGTGTGGCTGTTGCGCGCCTCCCCCGTCATGCAGCAGCGCTGGGTGAAGATCGCCCCGCACAGCGTGGATACCGTGTTGCTGGTCAGCGCCATCGCGCTCGCCTGGCAACTCGGCGTCACGCCGTTCAATTCCCCCTGGCTGACTGCAAAGATCGTCGCACTTCTGGTGTATATAGCGTTAGGCATGCTGGCGTTCCGCTTCGCACGCACGACTGCGCAGCGTCTCACCGCATGGTTGGGTGCGTTGCTCGTGTTCGGCTACATCGTGGCCGCCGCGATCACGCACGACCCCCTACTTACACTGTAAAGTCCGAACCATGAACGATCCATTCAACACCCCGGCCGCACCCGGCTTCGACGATCCGCTGGAGATGCTGCAAGCCTGTCACGGGCGCATCACGGCGCAGTGCGACACCCTGCAGCGACTGGTCGCGCACTTGCAGATGCAGGGCAACGACGAACAGGCCGGACAGGCGGCCCGCGCCATCCTGCGTTACTTCGATACGGCTGGCCAATATCACCATCAGGATGAAGAGCAGGACCTGTTCCCCGCGCTGCTCGCCAGCGGCGATCCGTCCGCAGCCGCACACATCGAACGTCTGCTGGGTGAACACACGCAGATGAACGATGCATGGCGGGCGTTGCGCCCCCTGCTGCTCGCCATCGCGGAAGACCGTTCCGACACGCTGGACAGCGGCGTGGCCGCGCGTTTCATCGACTGTTATGCGCGCCACATCGTGTTCGAGAACGGTACGCTGCTGCCGCTCGCCCAGACCTTGCTGGATGATGCCGCTTTGCAGCGCATCGGACGCAACATGGCAGCACGGCGCGGCGTGACGGCATGAATGGGGTGCGTGTCGCAATCATCGGTGCCGGCCCCGCCGGACTGATGGCCGCCGAAGTGCTGTCGCAACGCGGCCTGCAAGTCGATGTCTACGACGCCATGCCCAGCGCGGCGCGCAAGTTCCTGATGGCGGGCAAAGGCGGCATGAACATCACCCATGCCGAACCGTTCGAGGATTTTCTGACGCGCTACGGCGCACGGCGCGCACAGATCGAACCATTGCTGCAAGCCTTTCCGCCGCAGGCGCTGCGCGACTGGATACACGGTCTCGGTGTCGAGACCTTCGTCGGCACCTCCGGCCGCGTGTTCCCAAAAGAGATGAAGGCCGCACCGCTGCTGCGCATCTGGTTGCACCGGCTACGCGAACACGGTGTACGCTTCCACATGCGCCATCGCTGGTTGGGCTGGGATGCGGCTGGTGCGCTGCGTTTCGCCACCGTGGACGGCGAGCTCAACCTCGCGGCCGATGCCGTGGTGCTGGCACTGGGTGGCGCAAGCTGGCCGCAGCTCGGCTCGGACGGCGCATGGACGGCGCAGCTGGCACAGCGCGGCATCACCATCGCCCCGCTGCGCCCGAGCAACTGCGGCTTCGAGATCGCGTGGAGTCCGCACTTCCGTGATCGCCATGCGGGCGAGCCGCTGAAATCGGTGGTCGCCGAATTCGGCGCGATACGAAAACAGGGCGAATGCATGATTGATGCGCACGGCATCGAAGGCGGATTGATCTACGCGCTGTCGGCCGCGCTGCGCGACGAGATCGAAACCAACGGCCATGCCACGCTACATCTGGACCTGTTGCCGGACTGGACACCGGAGCGCATAGCAAAAGATGTCGCGCATCCGCGCGGCTCTCGTTCGCTCTCCAGCCATCTGCAAAGCCGCCTCGGATTGAAAGGCGCGAAGGCCAACCTGCTGCGCGAAGTGTTGAGTGCCGAACAGATGCAGGATACGAAACTGCTGGCGCAGACCCTCAAAAAACTGCCGCTGCACCTCACCGCGACGCGCCCGCTGGCCGAAGCGATCAGCACGGCAGGCGGTGTGTGTTTCGAAGAAGTAGATGCGAAGCTGATGCTGCGCAAGCTGCCCGGCGTGTTCGTCGCCGGCGAGATGCTTGACTGGGAAGCACCCACCGGTGGCTACCTGTTGTCAGCTTGTTTCGCCAGCGGCCATGCCGCAGGGAACGGCGTGCCGCGCTGGCTGCAAAGGCCCTGATCGTTACAGGGCTTTGACAGTTTCCGGGGAATGGCTGCGCTACAATGCTCGCCGTCTTTTTTACACATCAAGGATCGATAATGAAGCAATACAGCAAACGCATCGCACTGTTCCACTGGATCATCTTCGCACTGGTGTGCATCGCTTTCTATCTGGGCCACGAGGTGCATGAATCGCAGAACGGGGCAGAGAAACTGTCCATGTACCCGGTGCATTTCCTGATCGGCGATCTGGTTCTGCTGCTCACCCTGATCCGTCTCTACTTCCGCAAGAAGGACGGCGAGCCCGCTCCCGCCAACGCCAACCCGCTGCTGAACAAGGTCGCCGACGCGACCCACAAGCTGCTCAACCTGTCGCTGATCGCTGTGGTCGTCTCCGGCATCGCCACCGCCGCCACCTCGGGCGTGATCGAAGCATTGAAGACCGGCAACACGGAACTGATCCCCGATTTCAAAACGGTGGCCGCCAAAGAGTTCCACGAGATGTTCATCGCCGTGATGATGCTGCTGATCGTTTTCCACGTCGCTGCCGCGCTGTATCACCAGTTCATCGTCAAGGACAACCTGCTGCGCCGCATCATGGTGAGGCGTTTCGAAGACTGAATGCACTCAAGGCGATCGATCAGTTCTACCGCTCTCCATTGGCTTTATGTGCCATAGTTCGATAGCAGTTCTTCACATTCGCTGAATAACCAGCATGGTGCATCCGCTCTATGGCTTCTGATCGAACCAGCACACCAAAGTCTTATGTCGATCCCTTGCTCAAGGAAGAGTTGCTGCGCGCGTCATTTGCCGCCATGTCGGAAGGGATGGCGATCCACCGATTGGTTAAGGACCCAGACGGGAAGGCCGTCGATTATCTGATCCTCGATGTAAACGATTCATTCGAGCGTCAGACAGGTTTGCACAAGGATACGGTTAAGGGGAAGTTGGCCTCCGCCGCCTACGGTTCGGGCACGGCACCGTTTCTGGATATCTATGCCAGAGTGGCGCAAACAAAGCAGCCGTCCAAGTTCGAGCAGTACTTCCCGCCGCTGGGGAAACATTTTCTGATCAACGTATTCTCGCCCGACAAGGATTGCTTCGTCACGATCTTCGAAGACATCACCAACCGGAAAGAGGCCGAGAAGATCCTGTACGAGAGCAAGGAACATTTCCGCCGCCTGGCCGAGGACATGCCGCTATTCGTGGTGACCTTCCTGCCGGATGGCACCCTGACCTTTGCCAACTCGGCCATCGCAAGATTCGCCGATATCGAATCGAAGAAGCTGCTCGGCATGAACTTCTATGAGTTCCTGTCCGAAGGTGACCGGAAGATGGTCCGTGCGCGTCTGGATTCGCTCACTCCGGAATGCCCCATCGAAACGCACCTGCAGCAATACCAGGGCGAGGACGGCGCAACGGCCTACCATCAGTGGACCAATCGCGCCTTCTTCGACACGCACGGCAAGGTGACCGGCTTCCAAGCGGTGGGCGAAGACATCACCCAGCGCAAGGAATCCGAGCAGGCGCTTGCGACCCTGATGCACAAGCTGGAGCAGAAGGAGTTCGCCAAATCCCGCTTCCTTGCCGCCGCGAGTCACGATCTGCGCCAGCCGCTGGCAGCCGCCAATCTGTTCATCGACGCGCTCAAGCTTTCCAAACCCTCTGCGGAACAAGAACGGATCATCCAGCGTCTGGCACAAACCATGTCCAGCTTCAACGAGCTGCTGGATGCACTTCTCAATGTATCCAAATTGGATGCGGACATGATCAAGCCCGTCTTCGCACCGATCGAAGTCGCCGGCATATTCTCATGGCTGGAACAGACGCTTGAGCCGCTGGCGCGCAGCAAAGGACTGGGGTTCAGATTGTTCTTCCCCACCGCGAAGCCGCTGCTGGTTCGCGCCGATCTTGATCTGCTCAAATCGGTGCTGATGAATCTCGTTTCCAATGCGATCAAATTCACCCCCTCAGGGACTGTTCTGATCGGTGCCCGCAAGCGCGGCGGCAATATGCTGTTCCAGGTATGGGACACCGGTGTCGGCATCCCGCCCGACCAGTTGGCGCACATCTTCGACGAGTTCTATCAAGTCGATAATCCGCAACGTGACCGGAATCGCGGCGTCGGACTGGGACTATCCATCGCCAAGCGGGCCCTGGCATTGTTCGATGGTGCGATCACCTGTCGATCGATCCCGGAACGGGGAACCGTCTTTGAGTTCAGCCTGCCGCTGACCGGATCCTCGGTCGTGGTGAGCAAACATATCGAGATCACCCCATCCGAGATAAGCAATAGCGATGAATCGTTCGCCGACGGCAAGCATTTCGTCGTGATCGAGGACGAGGGCATGGTTGCGGAAGCGCTCAAGGGATTACTGGAGAGCTTGGGCGGGCAGGTGCACTGTTTCGCCAGTGCAGAAGAGGCGCTCATCGATCTCGATATCGGACGGGCCGATTACTACATCGTGGATTTCATGCTGGCTGGAAAGCTCAACGGCATCCAGTTCCTGAACCAGTTACGACCTAAGCTCGTCCGCCCCATCCGAGCCGTGCTGATGACCGGCGACACCTCCAGCAGCTTCATTAAGAACGCAGTTGATTGCGACTGGCCCATCCTGCACAAACCGGTGCATCTGACCAAACTGGTCTCCAACCTCAAAGCGCAAGCACACTGATCAGTAATTATCGCCTGACAGCGATCAGCACTGCCCACGCACCGAGCAGCACGTACCAGATGAGCGACCACTCGGGGATGCCGAGGGTGAGGAAGGTCCAGCCCTTCTCCGCGCATTCTCCGGAGCCGTGCATGAGTTCTTGCCACACTTCGGCCAAGGGGAAGTTCTGCAGCATGTAGTCGAGGCCAGGGCCGCAGGCGGGCACTTGATCCTTGGGCAGGTGTTGCAGCCAGATGTGGCGCGAGGCAGTGGCTACACCGCCCAAAGCGAACAGCGCGATCAGCGTCGAGTAGATGCGAGTACCCAGGCGCAGTGGATGATGCAAGGCGGCCACGAAGAACAGCACGCCGATGACGATGAAGATCACACGTTGCAACATGCACAGCGGGCACGGCTCTTCGCGCAGCACGTATTGCAGAACCATCGCCGCACTGAACAACCCGGCGACCACCACGGCACCGCTCAGGAACAACCAGCGATTGGAAAGTGCGTTGAGGCGTTGCAGCATCATTCCGCCTCTTCGATCCACGTAGCCTGAATGGCTTCCAGCACTTTCTCGCCGCCGCGGCTGTGGTCGTCGTCGAAACCGTCCAGTTCGACCACGTAGTTATGCAGGTCGACGAAATTCACTTTGAGCGGGTCGACATCGGGATGCTTCTCGGTCAGCGCGATCGCGATGTCGCGCACGTCTATCCATTTCATTTCGAATGACCTTCCTTAGCCATATTGATGGAGTACTTGGGGATCTCGACCACCAACGGTGTATCAGCGACGATGGCCTGACAGCTCAAACGAGAGTTGCCTTCCAGCCCCCAGGCTTTGTCCAGCATATCCTCTTCCAGCTCGGTCGCTTCTTCCAGACTGTTGAAACCTTCGCGCACGATGACGTGACAGGTGGTGCAGGCGCAGGATTTCTCGCAGGCATGCTCGATCTCGATACCGTTCTCCAGCAAGGCGTCGCAGATTGAGGTGCCCGGCGCGGCGTCGAACAGGGTGCCCTTGGGGCAGAGCTCTTCATGGGGCAATACAATGATTTGAGTCATATCAACTTTCCAGATCGGACATCTTGTGTCCTTTTAACGCACCCGACACGCTCTTGTCCATGCGTGCTTGTGCGAACGGCAACGTAGCCTGATTCAGTGCTTCAACCGCACGCTTGATCGGGGTCTGGTCTTCACCTTCCAGCAGGAAACGCACGCCTTCCATGCTGGCACGGATGGCGGCCTTGCCATCGGCATCGAGCAAATCACCATCCTCCTGCAGTGCGGCTTCCACCGCCTCCAGCAACTGGCGCGCCTCGACTTGCTGTTCGCGCAGGGCACGCGCTTGCATGTCGTCTTTCGCATGCTGCGCAGAGTCTTTCAGCATCTGCGTGATCTCTTCGTCGGAGAGACCGTAGGAAGGCTTCACCGCGATGCTGGATTCGTGACCACTGATCATCTCGCGCGCGGAAACACTCAGCAGCCCGTCGGCGTCCACCTGGAAGGTGACGCGGATGCGGGCCGCGCCGGCCACCATGGGCGGGATGCCGCGCAGTTCGAACTGCGCCAGCGAGCGGCAATCGCTCACCAGTTCGCGCTCGCCCTGCATCACGTGGATGCTCATCGCGGTCTGTCCGTCCTTGTAGGTGGTGAACTCCTGCGCGCGCGCGGTGGGGATGGTGCTGTTGCGCGGGATGATCTTTTCGGTCAGACCGCCCATGGTCTCGATGCCGAGTGACAGCGGGATCACATCCAGCAGCAGCCAGTCGTCGGCACTGCGGTTGCCCGCCAGCACATTGGCCTGGATGGCCGCGCCCAGCGCAACGACCTTGTCCGGATCGAGATTGGTAAGCGGTGTCTGTTTGAAATACTCGGCCACGGCGCGTTGCACCTGCGGCATGCGTGTGGAGCCGCCCACCATCACCACGCCCTGCACTTCGTCCACCCCCAGCCCCGCATCTCGCAAAGCTTTGCGCGTCGGCTGCATGGTGCGCGCCAGCAGGTTCTTGGTCATGTCGTAGAACGTATCGCGCGTCAGCGTCACGTCCACCAGTTCGCCGCCACTCAACACGGCGGTGATCTGCGCCTGCAAGTTGTCGGTCAGTTGTTCCTTGGCGGTGCGCGCATGGGTCAGCAACAGGCGCACATCGTTGACGCCGAGCTGCGACAGCCCGGCCTGTTCCAGTATCCAGCAGTAGATACGCTGGTCAAAATCGTCGCCGCCCAATGCCGAATCGCCGTTGGTCGCCAGCACTTCGAACACGCCTTTGGACAGACGCAGGATGGAGATATCGAAGGTACCGCCTCCAAGGTCGTACACCGCGTACACGCCCTCCGAGGCGTTATCCAGGCCGTAGGCGATGGCCGCTGCAGTCGGTTCGTTTAACAGGCGCAATACATTCAGACCGGCCAGCTTGGCTGCATCCTTGGTGGCTTGACGCTGCGCATCGTCGAAATAGGCTGGCACGGTGATCACCGCGCCAACCAGCTCGCCGCCCAACGAACGCTCGGCACGGTCGCGCAACACTTTCAGTATTTCTGCAGAGACTTCGACCGGGCTCTTCACACCGCCCGCAGTACGCAGTTGCAGCATGCCGGGCGTGTCCACGAAACGGTATGGGAGATCGACCACATCGCCGACATCCTTCAGGCCGCGCCCCATGAAACGCTTCACCGACACGATGGTGTTCTGCGGGTCTTCGCTCTGCACAGCCTGCGCAGCCATACCGACCTGCAGCGAGCCGTCGGCCAGATAGCGCACGACCGATGGCAGCAATGCGATGCCTTCATCATCGTTGAGCACCACGCTGATGCCGTTGCGCACGGTGGCAACGAGTGAGTTGGTGGTGCCGAGGTCTATGCCGACCGCCAGTCTATGCTGGTGCGGTGCAGCGGACAGACCCGGTTCGGAGATTTGCAGCAATGCCATGTTCAGGAATCCAGCTCGTCGTAGGCGTCAGCGATCTCTTCCGCCAGTTTTTCAAGGAAGCGCAATTTTCGCACAGTGCCGGCAGCGGCGACGAACTCATGTGTGGTGTCGAGTTGTTCGGCCAGTTGCTGTTGCAAGTTGCGCGTCTCGTTACGTGCCTTGTCGGCCAAGGCATCCAGCGCATCGATGTCCTTGGCGGCGATGGCGTCCTGCAATCCTTCACGCCACTCCATCTGCTGCATCAGGAAGTCCATCGGCATCGCGGTGTTGTTCTCTTCCTGCGTGTCGACACCGTGCAGCGTCAGCAGATAGCGGCCGCGTTTGAGCGGATCGCGCAGGGTCTGGTAACCCTCGTTGACGCGCGTCGCCCATTGCATGGACAGACGCTTCTCTGCATCGGAGAGGTGGGAGAACTTGTCGGGATGGACTTGCGATTGCAGCTCGCGATAGCGATGGTCGAGCGCGGCGTTATCGAGCAGGAAGCTGCGGGGAAGTGAGAAAACGGTGAAGAAGTCTTGCTGGAGATCGACTGCCGGAGCGCTCATCACACTGTAAAGCTTTCTCCACACCCGCACGCATCCTTCACGTTCGGATTGTTGAATTTGAAGCCTTCGTTCAAACCTTCGCGCGTGTAGTCCAGTTCCATGCCGTCGATGTACGGCAGGCTTTGCGGATCGACCAGCACGGTCACGCCGTTGCTGACAAACTGCAGGTCTTCGTTCTCTGCCGCATCGGCGAATTCCAGCTTGTATGCCATGCCGGAACAGCCGCTGGTGCGCACGCCGATACGCAGGCCGACGCCCTTGCCGCGCTTGACCAGGAAATTCTGCACATGCTTGGCCGCGTTCTCAGTCAACGAGATGCTCATCTTCAACTCCTACTTGTTCGCGTTACAGGCCGCTGCTTCGACGTTCGCGCCGTGCTTGGCCTTGTAGTCCGCCACGGCCGCCTTGATCGCGTCTTCCGCGAGGATGGAGCAGTGGATCTTCACCGGCGGCAATGCCAGTTCTTCGGCGATGTGCGTGTTCTTGATGGCGAGCGCCTGATCGACAGTCTTGCCCTTGACCCACTCGGTCACCAGCGAGCTCGACGCGATGGCCGAACCGCAACCGTAGGTCTTGAACTTCGCATCTTCGATCACGCCGTCCTTGCCCACCTTGATCTGCAACTTCATCACGTCGCCGCAAGCCGGCGCACCGACCATGCCGGTGCCGACCATCTCGTCGTCCTTGTTCATGGACCCGACGTTGCGCGGATTCTCGTAGTGATCCAGTACTTTTTCGCTGTATGCCATTTCGTGCTCCTTGTTTTTCAGAGAACTGATGATTTGTCTGTCTGGCAAGGCGGAGGTCAGCGCCGTTTACTGTAGTAAACAAGCTGGCCGACAACGCCGCCAGGCAGGCAAAGGGCAGTTCTCTAGTGTGCCGCCCACTCGATAGTATTCAGATCGATGCCGTCTTTGTACATATCCCATAAGGGGGATAGGTCACGTAGTTTGGCGATCTTGTCCTGCAATAGCTTCACTACATAATCCACTTCTTCCACGGTGGTGAAACGACCCACGGTGAAGCGGATGGAGCTGTGTGCCAGTTCGTCGTTGCGGCCCAGCGCACGCAATACATATGAAGGTTCCAGGCTGGCCGAGGTGCAGGCCGAGCCGCTGGAAACCGCAACATCTTTCACCGCCATGATGAGCGATTCGCCCTCGACGAAATTGAAGCTGACGTTCAGGTTGTGCGGCACGCGCGCTTCCATGTCGCCGTTCAGATACACCTCTTCCATGCTGGACAGACCCGCCCACAGACGGTCGCGCAGCATGCGGATGCGTTCGTTCTCGGCAGCCATCTCTTCCTGTGCGATGCGGAACGCTTCGCCCATGCCGACTATCTGGTGTGTCGCCAGTGTGCCGGAACGGAAACCGCGTTCGTGACCGCCACCATGCATCTGTGCTTCCAGGCGCACGCGCGGTTTGCGCTGCACATACAAGGCACCGATGCCTTTGGGGCCATAGGTCTTGTGTGCGGAAAAACTCATCAGATCCACTTTGAGTTTTTGCAGATCGATACCCACCTTGCCTGTGGCTTGCGCAGCATCCACATGGAACAGGATGCCTCTGCTGCGGCACAGCTCTCCGATGGCTTCGATGTCCTGCACCACGCCGATCTCGTTGTTGACCAGCATCACCGAGACGACGATGGTATCGGGACGCAGTGCTGCTTTCAGTTTTTCCAGATCGATCAGGCCGTTCGGCTCGGGATCGAGATAGGTTGCGGAGAAACCCTGCCGCTCCAGTTCGCGCACGGTGTCGAGCACAGCCTTGTGCTCGGTCATCACGGTCACGATGTGCTTGCCCTTGTCCTGGTAGAAATGTGCCGCGCCCTTGATGGCGAGGTTGTTCGACTCGGTCGCGCCCGAAGTCCACACGATCTCTTTCGGGTCGGCGTTCACCAAGGCAGCCACCTGTGCACGTGCACGCTCAACCGCCTCATCCGCCGTCCAGCCGAAGGAGTGCGAGCGCGAAGCCGGATTGCCGAACTTCTCGGTCAGGTAGGGGATCATGGCCTCGGCCACACGCGGGTCTACCGGTGTGGTGGCCGAGTAATCCATGTAGATAGGCAGTTGCATGGGTTTAGCTTCCTTTATTTATCAGACAGCTGCGGTCGCCGAGGCCGCTCCGCGCGTCATGCGCACCGGTGCACCTTCATCCTTCTTGCTCAGTTCGCCGTCGGCCAGTTGCTGCAGATTGACCTGTTGCAGGTATTCGTAGATGCGCTCGCTCAGGCCGAACCACAGGTCGTGCGTGGAACAGGGCTTGCCGTCTTTGCAGTTGCCTTGACGGTCGCAGTTGGTGGCATCCAGAGGTTCATCCACTGCCACTACGATGTCGGCGATGGTGATCTTGCTGGCGGGGCGCGCCAGACAGTAACCACCGCCCGGGCCGCGCACGCTGGCGACCACGTTGTTCTTGCGCAATTTGGCGAACAATTGTTCCAGATACGACAGCGAGATCTGCTGGCGTTCGCTGATCGCAGCCAGTGTGACCGGGCCTTTGCCGCCGCGCTGGGTCAGATCGACCATTGCCGTTACTGCGAAACGTCCTTTAGTTGTCAGGCGCATGTTGTTTCTCTCCTCAGAATGTCAGACCTACTCGCTCAAGCCATCCCACCGCAATGAAATGACCCCCTCTGAAAAGAATCATAGGATACCCGAGAGTTTTAATCAACTATCTTGTTCAGGTAGTTCGGATCGAACTTGTCGGCGGTCGCCTGCTCGTCTTCCACTCTTACGCCAAGCTTCTCTAATTGTTGAAGAATATGCTCGATGCGCTGGTCGACCGTGACGCTGTGCCCGATCAACCCATGCAGGGCTTTGGCAACCGGGTCGTTCTGGTCTGAGCTGATGCCGTAGGCGTTGAATCCAGTGGTTTTTTTCGCGTCGTCCAGCACACGTGCCGGGATGCCCGCCGCCGTCGCCCCGGCCGGCACGTCTTTCACCACCACCGCGTTGGAACCGATCTTGGCGTTCGCACCGATATGGATGGGGCCGAGGATCTTGGCCCCCGCGCCCACCACCACGCCGTTACCCAGTGTCGGGTGGCGCTTGCCTTCTTTCCAGGAGGTACCGCCCAGCGTCACGCCGTGATACAGCGTCACATCGTCACCGATGTCGGCCGTCTCGCCGATCACCACCCCCATACCGTGGTCGATAAAGAAGCGGCGGCCGATGGTCGCGCCGGGATGTATCTCGATACCGGTGAACCAACGTGCAAAGTGCGAAACGAAGCGCGCCATCCATTTCAGGCCGGCATGCCACAAGGTATTGGAAAGACGATGGAAGATACGCGCGTGCAGCCCCGGATAGCAGGTCAGCACCTCGAACGTGGTGCGGGCTGCGGGATCGCGGGCAAAAACGCTGGCGATGTCTTCTCGGATATTCTTAAACATCTGGATGCTCTTCCTGGTAACGCTTCCTGAGGCGCGCATTGTACTCGGTCGTCACGCTCAGGATACCGCGCAGCAGGTTGACCTCCTCATCTTCCAGCCGAGTACGCGAGAACAAGCGGCGCAGACGGCGCATCAATCGCTCCGGGTTCTGCGTGGTGAAGAAGCCGATCTCGCCCAGCGTCTTTTCCAGATGTTCGTACAGGCCTTCCACACGTTCATGCGTCGCCGGGTTGATCTCCGGCAAGGCGGGCTGGAATGAAGATGCCGCCACGCTCAACTCATAAGCCATCAACTGCACGGCGGACGCTACGTTGAGCGAAGAGAACTCGGGATTGGCCGGGATGTTCACGCCCCGCTGGGCACGGCCCATCTCGTCATTGGTCAGACCGGACATCTCGGTGCCGAACAGCAAAGCCACCGGCCCGGCCGACGCTTCCTGCATCACCTGCGGTGCAGCCTCGCGCGGCGTCTGCACCTCGATGGAGATGTCGCGCAAGCGCGCCGTCATCGCCACGGTGTACACCACGCCCTGCAAAGCCTCGTCGATGGTGCTGCAAACCACGGCATTCTCAAGGATATCGTCCGCCCCGGAAGCCATGGCACTGGCCTGTGCATCGGGGAAGAAGCGCGGATTGATGAGGTAAAGACGGCTCAAACCCATGACTTTCATCGCCCGCGCCGCCGCGCCGATATTGCCCGGATGGGAGGTGTGGCTGAGCACCACACGAACATTACTTAAAGGATTAGGTTTATTCAAAGGGCAATACCAATTAAAATGCGTGCCGTTTCTTCGCTCATTAACACAAGGTCCCTGACTATGCACCCCATGCTCAACATCGCGGTGAAGGCCGCGCGTCGCGCCGGCAATCTGATCCATCGCGCCGCCGACAACATCGATCACCTCACCGTGACCAAAAAATCCCATGCGGATTACGTCAGCGAAGTGGATCGCGCCGCCGAGCGCACCATCGTCGAGACCTTGTTACAGGCCTATCCGAGCCATGCGATTCTAGCAGAGGAAGGCGGCGCCCAAGGCGAGTCGGAATACGTGTGGATCATCGATCCGCTCGACGGCACAACCAACTTCCTGCATGGCGTTCCGCAGTACGCCGTCTCCATCGCGCTGCAACACAACGGCGTGCTGACCCAGGCTGTGGTGTACGACCCGACCAGCAACGACCTGTTCACTGCCACGCGCGGTAGCGGAGCGTTCCTCAACGACAAGCGCCTGCGTGTGAGCAAGCGCAAAGAACTGGCAGACAGCCTGATCGGCACCGGCTTCCCCTACACCCGCTTCGAACACATGGATGCCTACCTCAACATCTTCAAGGATGTGATGCAGCACACCGCCGGCCTGCGCCGCCCCGGTGCCGCGTCGCTCGACCTGGCCTGGACCGCGGCCGGTCGTTACGATGGCTTCTTCGAGACCGGCCTCAAGCCTTGGGATCTCGCGGCGGGTGCGCTGCTGATCTCGGAAGCAGGCGGCATCGTCACCGATCTGGCGGGTAATCAGAACCAGCTGGAAAGCGGCCACATCTGCGCCGGCAATCCGCACATCCAGGAACAACTGCTGAAACTGATCGCGCCGCATCTCACCGACGGTCTGAAGGGCTAACTCCCCGAACAGGCGGCACGATGGACACCTCCCTGCTCGTCCTCGCCATCACGACCATCGTCATCGTGCTGGTGTTCGAGTACACCAACGGTTTCCACGACGCCGCCAACATCATCGCCACCGTCATCGCCTCGCGCGCGATGACGCCGGTGCAGGCCGTACTACTGGTCGCCTTCTTCGAATTCCTCGGCCCGCTGCTGGGCGGCACCGCCGTCGCCAACACCATCGGCACCTTCGTTACGCTGGACGACCTCGACGCGGTACTCGGTTTGGTGGTGGTGCTGTGCGGGCTGATCGGCGCCATCGCGTGGAACCTCATCACCTGGTGGTTCGGCATCCCCTCCTCTTCCTCGCACGCGCTGGTGGGCGGACTGGCCGGCGTGGTGATCGTGGCAGCCGGTGCCAACCATGTGGAATGGGGCTTTGCCGATCTGTTGCATGGCGAGTTCCACGGTGTCGCCAAAGTCATCGCGGCCCTCATCCTGTCGCCCATCATCGGCTTCTGGGTCGGCTACGTGCTGCACCGTGTCATGCTCACGCTGCTGCGCGGCGCACGCCCATCCATCAATCGCGACCTGCGCCATCTGCAATACGTCACCTCGGCTGGCCTCGCCTTCGCCCATGGCGCGAACGACGCGCAGAAGAGCATGGGCATGCTGACGCTGGTGCTGGTGCTGGGCGGATTCATACCCTCATTCGAGGTGCCGTTCTGGGTGATGCTGGCCTGCTCGCTCGCCATCACGCTGGGCATCCTGTCCGGCGGCTGGCAGATCGTGCGCACGCTGGGCTTCTCCATCTACAAGATCCGTCCTCTGCACGCGCTCGATTCGCAGATGACCGCCGCCAGTGTGATCTTCGCCTCGTCGCTGGGCGGCGCGCCGGTCTCCACCACGCACGTGGTCGCGTCCTCCATCATGGGTATCGGTGCCTCGGAACGTCCCAAGGCGGTGCGCTGGGGTAAAGCTGCCGAGATCGTCGCCACCTGGATCATCACCATCCCCGGGTCAGCATTGATGGCGATAGGGTGTTATCTTGTCGTCCAGTTGTTCGTCTGAGAAATCGAGACCATGACACCACCCATGCAAGCCTCCAAAACCATGCTGGCCCGCATCCTTGACCGGGTGTTCCCCAAGGTGCCGGACTTCTTCCACATGCTCACCGAGCAGACCATAGAGGTCGCCCTCACAGTCAGCCTGCTGGTCGACTACATGAAACACGGCGACCCGGCCATTGCCGAGTCGCTGAAAGAGAATGTGCATCAGGCCGACCTGCTCAAGGTGCGCAACCTGCACGAACTGAACGATGCCTTCTCCACCCCCATCGACCGAGAAGACATCTACCGCGCCATCATGGCGCTGGACGACATCGTGATGTACTGCAAAACCACCGTGCACGAGATGGATGTGCTGGGGGTGACGCCGGACAGATTCATGCGCGACATCTCGCTGCGCATCAAGGAAGGTGTGGATGCACTGGCCAACGGTTTCGCCAAGCTCGCCACCACACCCGCCACCGCCGCACTGGATGCCGACATAGCGCGCAAAGCCGAGCGTCATGCCGAGAAACTCTACCGCTTCGCGCTGCCCGAGCTGTTCGAGGGCGACGACTACATCAACATGTTCAAGCGGCGCGAGATCTACCGTCATCTCACCAACGCCGCCGAACACATGGCCCAGTGCGCCAACACGCTGCACGACATCGTGGTCAAGATCAGCTGAAAGACCGATGAGCGCGACTGACACCCTCACCCGCTTCCTGCACGAACACATCCCGCTCACCGGCGCGATGCAGTTGCAAGCATCCGCCTATGACGGCGAACGACTGGAACTGAATGCCCCGCTCGCCCCCAATGTCAACGACAAGGGCACCGCGTTCGGCGGCAGTCTGTACAACATCGCCGTGCTGTGCGGCTGGAGCCTGCTGCGCCTCAAACTGAACGAAGCCGGACTGAACGAGAAGAACATCGTCATCCAGGAGGCGAACACGCGCTACCTGCTGCCTGTCACCGGCGAACTGCGCGCCGCTTGCACCCTCACCGCCGACGCGCTGACCGAGTTCATGCAGCCGCTGCAAAAGAAAGGCCGCGCGCGCATCACGCTGACCGTCGCGATCCATCAACAAGACCAGACCGCCGTGGAATTCACCGGCAATTACGTCGTACTCGATTAGACGCATGAAAGACACCGCCCTCGAAAAACAAACCCCCATGATGCAGCAGTACCTGCGGCTGAAGGCCGACCATCTGGACAAGCTGCTGTTCTACCGCATGGGCGATTTCTACGAACTGTTCCATGACGATGCCGTGCGCGTCGCCAAACTGCTCGACATCACCCTCACCCAGCGCGGCGCATCCAACGGCCAGCCGATCAAGATGGCGGGTGTGCCCTATCACGCTGCCGAGCAATACCTCGCAAGGCTGGTGAAGATGGGCGAGTCGGTCGCCATCTGCGAACAGATCGGCGACCCCGCCACCAGCAAGGGCCCGGTCGAACGCAAAGTGGTACGCATCGTCACTCCCGGCACTGTCACCGACTCCGCCCTGCTGGAAGAGAAGCGCGACAACCTGTTGCTCGCGCTGCACCAGAACCGCAACGAGATCGGTCTGGCATGGCTCAACCTCGCTTCCGGCCAGCTCACTCTGGCGGAAGTATCGGCCAGCCAGTTGCCCGCCGAACTGGAGCGCTTGCAGCCTTCCGAGATATTGTTCGCCGAAAGTGCGAGCGCACCGCAGTTCAAATCCGCCGCCAATAAATCGCTGCCCGACTGGCACTTCGAACGCGACACCGCGCACCGCGCGCTGTGCCAGCAGTTCGGCACGCGCGACCTGGCCGGTTTCGGTTGCGAGGAATTCACGCTCGGCTTGAGCGCAGCCGGTGCCCTGCTCGGCTACGCCAAACTCACGCAGGGCCAGAGCATCGCCCACATCCGCGGTGCGCAGGTGTACAGCGCCGATCGCTATGTGCGCATGGACGCCGCCACCCGCCGCAATCTGGAGATCACCCAGACCCTGCGAGGCGAACCCGCGCCCACCCTGCTCTCGCTGCTGGACACCTGCGCGACCAACATGGGCAGCCGATTGCTCGCGCACTGGCTGCACCACCCGCTGCGCAACCGCGCCGTGTTGCGCGCCAGGCTGGATGCGGTGGACGAACTGGACGAAAAGTTCAGCCGCGTGCATCAGCAACTCAAACCCAGTGTGGACGTGGAACGCATCACCGCGCGCATCGCGCTGAAGAGTGCACGACCGCGCGACCTTTCCGGACTGCGCGACACGCTCAAGCAACTGCCCGAACTACACCAAACCTTGGCCGGCATCAGCGCCCCACGTTTGCAGCAACTGAGCGATGAACTGCAGGCCGATGCCGCATTGCTCGCGCTGCTGCAAAACACCCTCAAGAAAGAACCCTCCTCCGTGCTGCGCGAGGGTGGCGTGATCGCCGACGGCTACGATGCCGAGCTGGACGAGTTGCGCGGCATCCAGAACAACTGCGGCGACTTCCTGCTGGCGCTGGAGAAGCGCGAACGCGAACGCACCGGTATCGACAAGCTGAAGGTGGAATACAACCGCGTGCATGGTTTCTACATCGAAGTCAGCGTCGCCAACGCCGGCAAGGTGCCGGACGACTACCGCCGCCGCCAGACGCTGAAGAACGTCGAGCGCTACATCACGCCGGAACTGAAAGCCTTCGAGGACAAGGCGCTGTCCGCCAATGACCGCGCACTGGCGCGCGAGAAATGGCTGTACGACCAGTTGCTGGAGGCGCTCGCGCCCTCCATCCCGCAACTGCAAACCATCGCCGCCGCCATCGCCGAACTGGACGTGCTCGCCACCTTCGCCGAGCGCGCCGCCACCATGAATTTCTGCGCACCGCAGTTCAGCGACGACGCGCGCATCGATATCAAACAAGGTCGCCATCCGGTGGTGCAAGCACAGGTGGACACCTTCACGCCGAACGACTGCACGCTGGGTGACACGCGCCGCATGCTGCTCATCACCGGCCCCAACATGGGCGGTAAATCGACTTACATGCGTCAGGTCGCCATCATCGCGCTGCTCGCACATGTCGGCTGCTTCGTCCCCGCGCAGCAAGCCGTGCTCGGCGAGATCGACCAGATCTTCACCCGCATCGGCGCATCGGACGACCTGGCCAGCGGACGCTCCACCTTCATGGTCGAGATGACCGAAGCCGCCAACATCCTGCACAACGCCACCGAGAAAAGTCTGGTACTGGTGGACGAGATCGGGCGCGGCACCAGCACCTTCGACGGCCTCGCGCTGGCCTACGCCATCGCCCGCCACCTGCTGGAGATCAACCGCAGCTACACCCTGTTCGCCACGCACTATTTCGAACTCACGCGACTGGCCGAAGAATTCAAACAACTCGCCAACGTCCACCTCGCCGCCGTCGAGCACCAGCACAGCATCGTGTTCCTGCACAGTGTGAACGAAGGCGCGGCCAGCCAGAGCTATGGCCTGCAAGTCGCGGCATTGGCGGGCGTGCCGAACAGCGTCATCCGCAGCGCTAAGAAACAGTTGGTAAAGTTAGAACAAAACAGCGCCGCCCAGAACCCGCAAGGCGACCTCTTTGCCGCCGTACCGGAAACACCGGAACCGGAAGAGCATCCGCTGGTGTCGGCATTACGTGATCTGCAGCCGGATGAGATGAGTCCGAGGGAAGCGCTGGAGAGGATTTATCAGTTGAAGAAGCTGATGTAGCACCAAGTAAAAGCAAAGACTTTTCTTCACTTTCGAACTCCTAGGGCAGCTCAGCTTCGCATTTGATTTTCGCTAGAACAATCAGTCGCAAACCACGACACCCTTAGCTACCGCCTCTCCTCCCAACACCCCTACTACCCATACCCATTTTTATTGCCTGAGCTCAGGCGTAGGATGTTTCCCACGGAGGGCAGCCGCCCTGCCGCCCCGCGATGCAAGTCGCGCCCTATTCGATCACAGGCTGACACCATGTCCACCACAGATACACAGACCGGTTTGCGTCTGGACAAGCAATTTGCCCGCGAGGTGCAAGGCATGTTTGTGCACTGGCAACCCGAGCCTGCGCCTGCACCGCACTGGCTGCAATTCAACGATGCACTTGCCCTGGAACTGGGGCTGGATGCGCAGGCCTTGCGGGGTGATGCGGGGCTTGCGGTGTTTTCCGGGCAGCGTATCCCCGAGGGTGCTGAGCCGGTGGCGCAGGCTTATGCCGGTCATCAGTTCGGTTATTACTCGCCGCGCTTGGGAGATGGCCGTGCGTTGTTGCTGGGCGAGATCGTCGATCCTTCCGGGCAGCGCTTCGATCTTGCGCTGAAAGGTTCCGGCGCGACGCCCTTTGCACGCAACGGTGACGGCAAGGCAGCGGTGGGACCGGTGTTGCGCGAATTCCTGATCGGCGAGGCGATGCATGCGCTGGGTGTGCCGACGACGCGCGTGCTGGCAGCGGTGGCGACGGGAGAAGCCGTGTTCCGCGAAAGTGCCTTGCCCGGCGCGGTGCTCGCGCGTGTGGCGGCCAGCCATCTGCGCGTGGGCAGCTTCGAATATGCGGCGCGCGCCGAGGATGACACTTTGCTGAGCCGCCTCGCCGAGCATGCCATCGCGCGCCACGCGCCGCACTTGCTGGGCCAGCCGCAGCGCTATCTCGGTTTGCTGGAACAGGTGGTGGAACGTCAGGCAACGTTGATCGCACAGTGGATGGGGCTGGGTTTCATCCACGGGGTGATGAACACCGACAACATGGCCATCTCCGGCCAGACCATCGACTACGGGCCTTGCGCGTTCATGGAGCATTTCGATCCCGAGGAGGTGTTCAGTTCGATCGACCGCGATGGACGCTATGCCTGGGCCAACCAGCCTGCCATCGCGCACTGGAACCTTTCGCGTCTGGCCGAGACGCTGTTGCCATTGATCGATGCCGATGCAGATCGCGCGGCTGCGATGGCGATGGCGGCCATCGGGAAATTTGAGAAGCAATTGTCTGCGCACTGGTCGGCCTTGCTGCGCAGCAAGGTGGGCCTGCCGGACGGTGGCGATGCGGCAGAGCACCTCGCCACCGAATTCATGCAACTGCTGCAACGCCACGCAGTGGACTTCACGCTGGGCTGGCGGCGGCTGGGCGATGCCGCCGCCGGAGACGAAGCGCCGCTGCGCGCATTGTTCGGCGCACATGCTGCCTCGCTGGAGGATTGGCTTGCACGCTGGCGAGCAGCGTTCGGCACAGTGCCGGGAACAGAGCGCGCACAGGCGATGGCGAAGGTGAACCCCATGGTCATCCCGCGCAACCACTTGGTTGAGCAGGCGTTGGCGGCAGCCACTGAAGACGACCTTGCCCCGTTCGAGCGACTGCTGGCCGAGGTGCGCAGACCGTTCGAACCGCGCAATGACGCCGACCCTTACATCCAGCCCGCGCCACGCGAAGAGACGGAGCGCTACCGGACTTTCTGCGGAACCTGAGGACGAAGAGTACAGCCGTGCATCGGGGGAATATGCTGCAAGCAGTGCGAAGGATCGACCCTGCGGCTGCGATCATGGACGCCTGACCGTAGCGGCGGAAATCATCGCAGGCGATATGGAATAATGCCGCGACACGAGTAGCGCCATAAAGGGGAGAACATGGGTAACACCGACTGGCTCGACCGCAACGAGTATCCGTTCGCATCGCATCATTTCAAGACTGCCGCAGGTCGCATGCATTACGTGGATGAGGGCAGCGGCGAGGTGATCCTGTTCCTGCACGGCAACCCGGCCTGGTCCTTCCTGTATCGCAAGCAGATCAAACATCTTTCTCCGCACTATCGCTGCATCGCACCGGACTACCTCGGCTTCGGTCTCTCGGACAAGCCTTACGACTGGAGCTATCTGCCGGAAGACCATGCCAAGTACATCGAGGCTTTCATCGAACATCTGGGCCTGAAGGACATCACGCTGGTGGTGAATGACTGGGGCGGCCCTATCGGCATGCATTACGCGGTGCACCATCCGGACAACATCAAGCGGCTCATGGTGCTGAACACTTGGGCTTGGCCGGTGGATGACGATCTGCATTACACCTCGTTCAGCGCGATGATGGGCGGCCCCGTCGGGCGCTTCCTGATCCGGCATTTCAACTTCTTCGCCAACTCTTTCATGCGCGTGGCCTTTGGCGACAAGCGCAAACTGACAAAGCACGCGCACGACCATTACCGCAACGCGTTGCCGACCGGGGAATCGCGCAAGGGCAGTTGGGTGTTCCCGCGCCGCATCGTCCATTCCACTCCCTGGCTGCGCGGGATATGGGACAAGATGCCCACCCTGAAAGACAAGCCCACGCGCTTCGTGTGGGGCATGAAGGATGTGGCGTTCCGCGAGCAGGAGCTGAAGCGCTGGCAGCAGACATTACCGAATTCCACCACCCTGCGCCTGCCCACGGCGGGGCATTACGTATCCGAGGAGGCGCCCGACGAGGTGAATGAGGTGCTGGCGAACTTCCTCGCGGAGCGGGCATGAACGAGCGTGTTCGCGACGGCCGGGGACAGCCTTCGGCACCCCGTCAGCAGGATCGGAGACCGACCGCGCCTCACCATGGACTCGGCTAATAGGAGCGCACTCCCATCCACCTGTTTCCTCCTCATTTATTCCCATCTTGCACCTTCGCCCTGCCAGGCGCATAGTGAGCCGCCGTTGTCCATACGAAAAGGAGTGCATCATGTTCATACGATCGATTGCAGTCTCGGTGTTTGCAGGTGCTTTGGCAGTATCAGCAGGTTCGGTGTTCGCGGCGGATCAGGTCCGCGAGCAGAAGCAGGATCAGACGCAGGAACAGGATCAGGAGCGCATCTACGGCAGCCAGTTGATGACGCAGAAGGAGCGGAACGCATATCGCGCCAAGATGCGGGCCGCCAAGACGGCCGAAGAGCGCGAACGCATCCGCAATGAGCATCATGAACAAATGAAGATCCGCGCGAAAGAACGCGGCGTGACGTTACCGGATATGCCGCCTGCCGCAGGTGGCGGGATGATGGGCCCCGGCGGCGGTATGCGTCAGGGGGGTGGCATGGGTTCTGGCGGCGGTATGCGCCAGGGCGGTGGTTACTGACCTTCGGATCGTCTCCGATACCGGCAATCACAGGAGGGCCTGCGGAACAGCGGCCACCGCAGCGCCTCCTACTTCAAGCAATAGCTCAATTTCATTCCCTGAAGCAGTTCCGAACTCTCTAGGTCAGCGGTGTTTTCGGCCAATCGGTTTGTACTTCATTCCCTATTCTTCAGTGCTAGACTGCGCGCCCCATGGACATCGACCTCATCGCCAAAGAGCTGGAACAGACCGGCTATATCGTGCTGGCCAATGCGCTGGCGGATGAGCTATTGCACGGCCTGAAAAAGCGCTGTGAGGACGATGGTTCGGAGCGTTTCCAGCCTGCCCATGTCGGTCGCGGAACAGCAAAGCAGAAGATCGAGTCGCTACGCGGCGACGCCATCAGCTGGATAGAAGCGAACGACCCCGTCGACTGTGCTTTTCTGGAACAGATGGAAACCCTGCGACGGGAATTGAATGCCCGGTTGTTCCTGGGCATGTTCGATTACGAGAGCCACTACGCGATCTACAACAGCGGCTATGGCTACGCGAAACATTCCGATGTGCTGCAGGGCAAGAAGAACCGCATCCTGACCACGGTGTTGTACCTGAACGAGGATTGGCAGCCCGAACACGGCGGCGAACTGGTGGTCTACGATCCGACCGGCGAAACCGAGCTGCTCAGGGTGCAACCGACCTTCGGCACGATGATCATCTTCCTCAGCGAATCGTTCCCGCACGAAGTACTCATCTCCAACACGACCCGCCGCAGCATCGCCGGCTGGTTCCGCGTCAGCGGAAGTTAAACTTCCTCACCTTCCTCCATGATCCGATACGGCTCCATGGTGACCGATTCGATACGCGCCCCCAGCATGACCACTTCCCCTTCGCGCCGGGTGTTGCCGGTCTCGGTGAATTCGAAACGGTAAGTGCGGCGCAGGATGCGCCGTCCGTTGTCATCGCGTGCCAGCTGCACTTTGATGCTGGCGACGGTGTCGTCGAGGAACTGCACGCCGGTCTGTTTGCAGATCAGCCTGCCCGCTTCGCGCGCGATCTCGAGGATGCGGATACTGTGCAGCCAGAACCAGACCAGCAGCCCCAACACGACCAGCACCAATAAGCTTGCGAAATCCATGTCAGTTCAGGGGCGCGAAGCGCGGCACGGTCCGGCCTTCGTGCTGCACTGACTCAAAGAAGATATCTTTGGGACGTGCCCAGATCAGACCGTTATCGGATTTGTAGATCATCAGCGTGACATTCGGGTCGGCCTCCAGCTTCGCCTCGCACACGATCTCGTAGATGCCGCCTTTGTAATGCCTGTATCTCATCTTGTTCATCCGTTGGAATCCGTGTGGCACGAATCTTATACTGTACGAATGCACTAGCAGTTAACATCCGCAACATTCGATCATGACTTTTCCTTCTTCATGCGCCAAAACCTTGCCGCCGATGTGAACCGCCGCGAAGCCTGGGCTTGGGCGATGTACGACTTCGCCAACTCGGGTTACACCACCATCGTCATCACGGCGATCTTCAATGCCTACTTCGTCTCGGTGGTGGCGGGTGGCGCACCTTGGGCGACGCTGGTGTGGACCTTGTCGCTGGCGGCCTCTTATCTGCTGATCATGCTGACCGCGCCGCTGCTGGGCGCGTATGCGGATGCCTATGCGGCGAAGAAACGTTTGCTATTCATCACGACTGCAGGCTGCGTGCTGTTCACCGCCGCGCTGTATTTCGCCGGGCCAGGCATGCTGTGGCTGGCGATCCCGCTGATCGTTCTGTCCAATTTCTTCTACGGCAGCGGAGAGAACCTGATCGCCGCCTTTCTGCCGGAACTGGCGCGCGAGGGTTCGCTGGGCAAGGTATCGGGCTGGGGCTGGAGCCTGGGCTATGTGGGCGGCCTGCTCAGTCTGGGTGTCTGCCTTGCCTATGTGAGCTGGGCACAGGCGCGCGGCGACACGGCAGCGGATTTCGTGCCGGTGACCATGCTGATCACGGCGGCGCTGTTCGCGCTGGCAAGCCTGCCCACCTTCCTCATCCTGAAAGAACGCGCCCAGCCGCAGCCGCATCTGCTTGGCAAGAACATGCTGCAGGAATCGTTCGCGCGCCTGCTGCAGACCATCCACCATGCGCGGCATTACCGCGACCTGCGCCGCTTCCTGATCTGTACGGTGTTCTATCAGGCGGGCATCCAGACCGTGATCACGCTGGCCGCCATCTACGCACAGCAGGCGATGCACTTCACCATGCAGCAGACGCTGGGGCTGATATTCGTGGTCAACATCACGGCCGCCATCGGTGCGTTCAGTTTCGGTTATCTGCAGGATCGCATCGGCCATGTGCCGGCCATCGCCTTGACGCTGGCCGGCTGGATCGTGATGGTATTGATGGCATGGGCATCCGAAGGACCGGGACTGTTCTGGGCGGCGGCCAATCTGGCGGGGCTTTGCATGGGCGCCAGCCAGTCGGCAGGGCGTGCGCTGATAGGTTCGTTCTCGCCCGTTGAGCGTCGGGCCGAGTTCTTCGGTCTATGGGGGCTGGCGATGAAAATGGCAGCCATCATCGGCCCGGTGACTTACGGCATGGTGAGCTGGTTGACAGCGGGCGACCACCGCACGGCCATCCTCTTCACCGGCGCGTTCTTTGTGGCGGGGTTGCTGATCTTGCGCGGCGTGGATGCCGCGCGAGGACAGCGGGCGGCGCTGCAGGAACAAACCTGATCGCGACTCGAAATGGAATTGTTCTAGAATCACTGCACTCATTCCTCCTCAGGTGAATGCCATGTCAGACCGCTACTTCAGCAAACAGACTTTCGCTTTCCTCTCCGCACTGGAGCAGAACAACAACCGCGAGTGGTTCGAGCAGCATCAGCTGGAATACGAAGACTTGGTGCGCACACCCGCGCTGGATCTCATCAGCGATATGGCGGACGAGATGCCGGCGATCTCGCGCCATTTTCTGGCGCAGCCGAAGAAGGTGGGCGGCTCCTTGATGCGCGTGTATCGCGATACGCGTTTCAGCAAAGACAAGACCCCTTACAAGACCAACATCGGCATCCAGTTCCGGCACGAGCTGGGCAAGGACATCCATGCGCCGGGTTATTACCTGCACATCGCGCCGGGCGAGTGTTTCGTGGGCGTGGGCCTGTGGCATCCGGATGCGGATGCTTTGTTCAAGATACGCGAGGCCATCGTGAAAAAACCGGAGGCATGGCTGGCGGCACGCGACGATGCGGCTTTCAGCAAACAATACGAACTGCTCGGCGATTCGCTGGCCAACGCGCCGCGCGGTTTCGCCAAGGACCACCCGCAAGTGGCAGACCTCAAGCGCAAGGACTTCATCGCCCTGGCAAACCTGAGCGAAGCTACGGTCGCATCAAGCAAACTCCGTCCGCTTCTGGTGGAGCGTTACCGGCAGGCGGCACCGTTGATGCGCTTTCTGTGCCAGGCGCTGGAACTGCGCTTCTGACCCGAACAACCCTGTTGCGTGTAGCCATTTTTATCGTCTTGCCAAAGGCGTAGCATAATCCTCACTCGCGGAGATCCGTTCCGCGACTTTCGTTCTTTACTTACCGTGAAGGAGAAGACCATGCATACAGCAGACATGTTGATCTACGTGCATCCCGAACTGGGATCGCAGATGAGGATGGATCTGGAAAGGAAGATCATGGGGCGCATCGGCGTGGATTGCGCCGAGTTCGAGCACAAGCCGCATCCGCATTCCTTGCTGGTGAGATACGATCCGGAAGAAGTGGAAGGTATCAAGTTATTGCATATGGTGCGCAAAGTCGATCCCGCCGCTTCGATGGTCGGGATGTGACCTCCCTGTACGACAGATAGAATCCTGAAGCCCGCCTGCGCGGGCTTCCTGTTTTCTGCCCACACAACGATGGAGGCCCTTATGAAACGATTGTTGATTTCCCTCGCCCTGCTCTGCCTGACCGTGCCGGCCTTGGCGGCTGTCGAAGGTGAAGAGGTCACCTACTCTGCCAATGGCACCACACTGAAAGGCTGGCTGGCTTACGAAGGACATGCGATGGGCAAACGCCCGGCGGTGCTGGTGGTGCATGAATGGTGGGGACACAATGCCTATGCGCGCAAGCGGGCGAACATGCTGGCCGAGCTTGGTTATGTGGCACTAGCCGTAGATATGTACGGTGACGGCAAGCAGGCGATGCACCCTTCCGATGCCGGGAAGTTCTCCGGCGAGGTGTCAAAGAACCGTCCCCTGACAAAAGCCCGTTTCGAGGCGGCGATGAAAGTGCTGCGCGATGATCCGCGCGTGGACAGCAGCAAGCTGGCTGCCATCGGTTATTGCTTCGGCGGCTCGGTGGTGCTGAACATGGCGCGCGAGGGCGAGCCTTTGCTGGGCGTGGCGAGTTTCCACGGCGGTCTGGCGACCGACACGCCCGCACAGAAAGGCAAGATCAAAGCCAGGATACGTTCCTTCACCGGCGCGGATGACAAGATGATCCCGGCTGCGCAAGTGCAAGCGTTCGAGCAGGAGATGAAGGCGGCAGGTGTGGACTACAAGGCGGTGGTGTACCCCGGCGCAATGCACAGCTTCACCAACCCGGATGCGGATGCCTACGGCAAGCAGTTCAACCTGCCGCTGGCCTATGACGCGGCAGCGGACAAGGATTCATGGCTGCAGCTGCAAAGATTCCTGGCTGAGGTGCTGCAGCAGGGTGCAACCGTCCGTTGATCAATCGGTCGCCTTCACTGGTGTGGTGGCATCAATGGGCGCCAGAAACACTTCGGGCGCGACTGCGGCAGGTGCGAGCGGCTTGGCCGTCACAGCTACCGGCGCAGCAGCTGGTTTCGCCACCACAGGTGCGGACGCCCCGGACACGACAACCGGGTAACGAAGCAATGGTTTAGTCGCTACAGGGGCGGAGGATGCTTGCGGCAGCGGCACCGGCTTCGCGGTGGCGATGGGTGGCGCGACTTGGGGTTTGTTCTGGGGCGCGACACGCACCGGCACCTGCGGCAGTGGCTTGTCGATCTCAACGACAGGCTTGGGCGGTGTGATATAGACGACCTCAGGCTGGCGCGAGGCATCGCTGACCAGCCACACCGCGCCGACCACCAGACTCATGAATAGCAACGTCCAGCGCAATGCACCGCGCACCTCGTCCTTCTGGCGATAGACACGCACCTTGGCATTGCCGAATATCGAATACTCCACCTCCGCATCGCCGATGTCGGTCCACACATGCGCTTTCGGCTGCGTTTCATCCACCAGCGGCTGATCGAATCTTGCCATGTCGTACTGCATGTTTATCCCCTCGGATCGGTACCGCGCGGGCAGATAATATCAAGCAATAATCCATAATGGTCGGCAACGTGATCTGCGCCCGCAGGTACACTTCGATTTAAGATGACAACCTGTACAACATGACCGAGGACGCGGAATGAAACTGCGCATACTGATTCTGGGATACGGCGAGATGGGCCATGCCATGGAGTTTCTGCTGGCGGATCGCCATGACGTGCGCATCTGGAACATGGGCGAAGTGGTGAAAGGCAGCCATGCCACGCTGGAAGAGGAAGTGGCCGAGGCGCAGGTGGTGCTGTTCTGCCTGCCGGTGAATCCGCATTGGGAGATCGCGCAGCGCATCGCCCCTTTCCTCACTCCGGACAGTGTCTGTCTCACCATCGCAAAAGGACTGGATGAATCCGGACGCACGGCGGCACAGGTGTTTGACCATTTGTTCGACGGACGACATCACTTCGGCGTGATCTACGGCCCGATGATCTCGGAGGAACTGCGCGCCGGAAAACTGGGCTTCGCCGATGCCGTGCTGTCGGATACGGCGGATTTCGAGGTGATGCGCAGTCTGTTCCGTGACAGCGGTCTGGTGTGCCAGCAGGCGAGCGACCTGCACGGGCGCAGCTGGTCGGTGATCCTGAAGAACGTCTACGCCATCCTGTTCGGCATGGCGGACGAACTGAAGCTGGGTGACAACATGCGCGGCCATCTGGTGGCGGCGTCCATCGCGGAGTTGAGCGGCATCGTGCAGGCTTTCGGTGACCAGGCACATACGCCTTACAGCTACGCCGGACTGGGCGATCTGATCACGACTGCGACCAGCGAGGATTCACATCACCATTCACTGGGGCGCAAACTGGTACGCGGCGAGTGGGACGATATATCCGGAGAAGGTGTGCACACTTTGCGCATGGTGGAGAAGTTCGGGGTGTTCGATTGGCAGGCTTATCCGCTGTTCGCCTTGTCGCATGACATCGTGACAACACCCCAGCATCTGCGCGAACGGCTGGAGGAGTATCTGTTGTTCCTGCGCGGTATAGAAAGCTGCCCGATCTGACGCGGGCAGCGGAAGTTACGGCTTACCGACCAGTTTGGCGGCTTCCGCGATGCTGATGATCTTGCTCAGCACACCGCTCAGATCCTGCATTCTGGTCTTCAGGTCGGCCAGTTCCTTGTCTTTGGCTTCCAGCATGCGGCTCTGGTCCGGCATATTGGCCAGCTTGGCTTGCTCCTGTTTGAGCTGAGCCTGCAGTTCCTTGCACTTGCTCTCGGCCTCGACCGCCTTCTTCATCTCTGCTTCAAGTTGCGCATCCTTGCGTGCCAGTTCATTCGCGCTGGAAGCGCTGATCTGCTGCAGACCGGATTCCAGTTCGTTCACACGTTTACTGACTTCGGCGGTCTTGGCCTGTTCCAGCTTCAGCGCTTCGCGCAGTTGCACGATGGTCTTGAGCTGTTCCAGCGATTTCTTGCGCTCATCATCAAGCTGCGCTTCACGCGCGGCGAGTTCGATGTCCTGCTCTTTTTGCCTGGAAGCAGGCTGTCCCGATGCGGGGTCGGTGTAAGCGCGAATCTTGACGGTCTTATCCATGATGTCGTTTCCGTTATCTCGGGTGGTCGGCGGCGGCGCGCCGAAACAGTTGTCTGTGGGCGATTCTAACAACAAAATCGCCTGACTATCAGCCAGATACGACGCGACCTCCCCTTCGGGTGATTGCCAGCAAGCGCTGCAGCCGTCACCATGTCAGCCTTCCCACCCCTGACCGACCAGCATGATCGAATATATCTTCTTCTCCACCGAGCTGCGTGACCGCTTCGTCGCCTTTGTGCAGCAGCATGGCCTGAACAGCGAGAGCAGCGATGATCCGCTCGGTCTGGTGGTCGCCATCCCCGAGGACATCCCGGAAGCACTTTCGGATGAGATCGAGACCTTTTACGAGTCGCTGGAGGATGAGCAGGAGGATATGAGTGCGGCAGACGGCGATCTGCACAGGCTGGCCGGCTTCGGCTTCAAACTGCCCAACGGCGAGGCGCGTCTGCTACCGATAGAACCTGACATGGCGAACCGTCTCATGGCGCACTTCTCGCTGGAAGAGATCCAGACGCTGCTCAACGATGTAGCCCGCTACACGCTGGAACCGGCGGATGATCACTTGTGCCACATCCTGGCGGAAAGAAAAGCCGAACAAGGCTGAGCCGCTGATCTCCGGACAACAAAAAAGCCCGCAAGCGGGCTTTTTTGTTCAGCTACTCCGGTTTAGTGGTGATGACCGCCGTCGCCGTGCACGTGGCCGTGCTCAAGCTCTTCAGCCGTCGCAGCGCGCACGCCGGTGACGGTGCCGGAGAAGGTCAGTGTCTTGCCGGCCAGCGGATGGTTGCCGTCGACGGTGACTTCCTTGTCGGTGACTTCGGTCACGGTGTACAGCATGAAGTCTTCGTCATCGTCGCCTTCCGCGCCGCCCTCGAATTGCATACCGACCTCGACTTCTGCCGGGAACATGTCGCGCGGCTCGACGCGCACCAGGTCGTGTTCGTATTCGCCGAAGGCTTCATCGGGCGTCATGCTGACGGTGAACTTCTCGCCCACATCCTTGCCGTGCAGCGCTTCTTCGACGGCGGGGAAGATGCCGTCGAAACCGCCGTGCAGGTAGCTGATAGGCTCGTTGGCTTGCTCGATCAATGCGCCGTTGGCGTCATTCAATGCGTAGGTCAGTGTGACGACGGCGTTCTTTTCGATCTTCATTTCATTTCCTTTATCAGTGTAAGTATCTCTTGTGCATGCCCGTGGGCCTGAACTGCATAGAGGGCGTGACGCAACGTACCGGTCTTGTCGATGACAAAAGTGGAGCGTCGTATGGAGAGTTTTTTGTGACCATCCACTTCCTTCTCGTACATGACACCGTATTTCCTGCAGATGCGTGCCTCGGGATCGGATAACAGCAGAACCGAGAGCCCGTATTTGTCGCGGAAGCATGCATGACTGATGCAATCATCGCGACTGACCCCGACGACGATGGTATCCAGCTTTGCGAACGCTTCCTCAAGATCGCTGAATTCGTTCGCTTCCATCGTGCAACCCGGCGTGTCGTCTCTGGGATAGAAATACAGAACGACGTTGTTCTTGCCTTGTTGCGCGACCAGTTTGAACGTCTCCATGTCGGCATCCGGCAACTCGAAGTGCGGCGCCTCCATTCCAGCTTGTAGTGGTACAGCTTGTGTGGGCATAACGTCCTCCTGCCCGCATTCTATCGAAATTCTCGCGCGGTGCCCTCCGGAATTTTATATTTCCCGCACTTTTCAATGCATGCGGCAGGGCTATAATCTCCGCATGAAAAACACTCTGCTCGGCGGACTGACTCCGCAAAGATTCCTGCGCGACTACTGGCAAAAGAAACCGCTGCTGATCCGTCAGGCGGTGCCCGGCTTCAAGGGCCTGCTCGACCCCAAGCAACTGATGGCGTTGGCTTGCGACGAAGATGCGCAGGCGCGTTTGGTCACGTACCAGCGCGGCGAATTCGATCTGCGTCACTCGCCATTCGTCGCGAAGGATTTCACCGGACTGTCGAAGAAAGGGCAATGGTCGGTGCTGGTGCAAGGCGTGAACCATTTTCTGCCCGAGGCCGGCGAGTTGCTGAATCGTTTCGACTTCATCCCGCATGCGCGACTGGACGATCTGATGGTGAGCTACGCACCCAAAGGTGGCGGAGTCGGTCCGCACTTCGACGCGTATGACGTGTTCCTGCTGCAAGGCCACGGACATCGCCGCTGGCAGATCTCAACCCAGGCAGACCAGACCCTGATCGAAGGCGCTCCGCTGCGCATCCTGAAGAATTTCAGGGTGGAACAGGAGTGGGTACTGGAACCGGGCGACATGCTCTACCTGCCGCCGCACTGCGCGCACAACGGCATCGCGGAAGACGACTGCATGACGTATTCCATCGGTTTCCGCACGCCTTGGTATCAGGAGCTCGCGGAGCAGTTCCTCGTCTACCTGCAAGACCGCATCGATATCAAAGGTACATACGCCGACCCGGACCTGAAGTTGCAAAAACATCCTTCCGAGCTCGGCCCGGCGATGTTGAAGCAGGTCGGCAGCGCGATCCGCAAGATCCGCTGGGATGATGAGGATATCGCCAACTTCCTCGGCAGCTATCTGTCCGAACCCAAGCCGCATATCTTCTTCGATGGCCCGGCCCGACCGCTGTCCACAGCACGCTTTGCCGACGCAGTGCGAAAGAACGGTGTGGCGCTGAATCTGAAGACATTGATGTTGTGTCAGGATCGCACGGTGTTCGTCAACGGTGAGGCCTACCCGGTGCGCAAGAACGACTATCGCGTGCTGCGTGAATTGGCCGATGCACGAAGACTCGCCGCCGACACAGCATTGACGGATGAAGCGCAGGAATTGTTGTACGAATGGTATCTGGATGGATACCTGGCCCCCGCAACCCGGAGACGCTGACCATGAACGATGAGACCTTGCAGCACACCACTTTCGACGGCGTAACCGATTACATCGCGGCGCTGGACACGATATGCAGTTCTGCACAGCACTCGCTGAATATCTTCGAAAAGGATTTCTCGGACATCGGTTTCAATTCCGAAGCGCGCTACGATGCGCTGCGACATTACCTGCTGCTCAGCAGCAACAACCGTCTGCAACTGCTGGCGCACGATACACAACATCTGATCCGTTTCTGTCCGCGCATGATGATGCTGTTGCGCGAGTTCAGCCACAGCATGTCGATCTACCAGACCCCGCCGCACATGCTCGGCGTGACCGAGCCGTTCGCCGTCGCCGATGGCCACCATTTCGTGCGCCGCTATCACTTCGACGATACGCGCGGACTGTTGGCGAAGAACGATCCGGAGGGCGCGCACGAATTGAATTCACGCTTCCAGGAGATGTGGCTGGCATCCCATTCCGGGGCGACGCCGACCCGGCTGGGACTTTGATATTTCTGATGCTTTGCTAGAATCACGCTGTGGCATTCCGTCACTTCATATCTTGTACACATCGAACCATAGGAAACCGCAAATGAAATTCTCTACTCTGATCGCCGCTTTGCTCGCCCTCTCCCTGACCGCCTGCGGCGAGCAAGCCAACGAATCTCTGGACGCTGCCAAGAAGGCAGCGGTAGAAGCCGCCGACAAGGCCAAGGATGCAGCGGCAGAAACAGCCAAGGAAGTCGGGGATGCAGCAAAGAGCGCTGCCGAAGACGCAGCTCAAGCCGCTGCCGACAAAGCCAAGGAAGTTGCTAACGATGCCACCGCCGCCGCCAAGGATGTTGCCAAGAAGGCCGTCAACGAGGCTGCCGACGCAGTCAACAAGTAAGCTTTTCGCCTTACCGGCGAGTCGGGCAAGCCCGATTCGCCGCCCTCTCCCACCCGCTCTGGAATTGCCAGACAATCACAGAAATTGCACGCTTTTAACAGCAGCCTGAAGAAGTGCTTTCCGCCTGAAATAAAAGGGATTTTTCGCCACAACATCCCGCTTGTATTTCCCTTCGGAAGCGCTAGAATGCGCCGCCTTTTCTTTGGGAAGGTTGCAGAAAGGGCAGCTCAATACAAACCTTCACTTAAAGTCTAGTAGTACCTATCTATACGATTGGAAAATTGAAAATGAAACGCTCCGCATTGATCGCAGCTCTGTTGGCTCTGTCTTTGTCTGCTTGTGGCGAGAAGTCTGCCGAAACTGCCGCTCCTGTTGCCGCTGCTCCAGCAACCGAAGCTGCCGCACCAGTCGCAGCTTCCGCAACCGAAGCAGCTGCACCGGCTACAGAAGCTCCGCAATCTGCTGCCAAGTAACACCCGTACGACAAAAAAGCCGGCGCAAGCCGGCTTTTTCTATTTCTCGCACCGCCTCAATCGATAGTTATCCAGTCCAACCCTTCGGACTGCGACGCGATCGTGATCTCATCCCGATTGCAAGACAGCACCTCACTCAATGCCTGCGCGGCCAATTCAGGCTGGTTGTTCTGCTTGCTCAGGTGCGCAGCCACGATGTATTTCAGGAGACTGATATCCATGCTCGCCAGCAGACCTGCCGCCTGACGGTTGCTCAGGTGACCGACACGTCCGCCGACGCGCTGTTTGAGCGTGGGCGGATAACGCCCGGTACGCAACATCTCTTCGTCATGATTGCATTCCAGCACCAGTGCGTGACAACCCGCCAGCGATGCCTCGATATGCGGTGTGATGTGGCCGGTATCGGTCAAGACACCGAGCCGTCGCATGCCGTCGCTGAACACGTATTGCACCGGCTCACGTGCGTCATGCGGCACCAGGAAGGGCTGCACCTCGATGCCGCCGATGGCGATACGGTGATGGGGATTGAGTTCGGTGACCGCGATGTCCGCGAACGCAGCCTGCTGCGTCAGCAAGGTGCCGTGGGTCATCCAGACCGGGAGCTTGAACTTGCGCGCCAGCCGCGCCACACCGCCGATATGGTCGCTGTGTTCGTGGGTGACGAGGATGCCGTTAATCTGTTCGGCCTGCAGGCCGAGACGCGCCAGACGTGACACGGTCTCATTGACGGAGAAACCGCAATCCAGCATCAGGGTGGTGCTACCGGCTTGAACCAGCAGCGAGTTGCCCTCGCTGCCGCTGCCGAGGAACGCGAAACGCATCACTGCGCTTTACTTCTCCAGTCGCTGGAACAACAGGTCGAGGATGCGTGTCGCTTCTGCCTGTGCCACTGCATCCGCAGCAACCGTCACAACACTGACGCCCTTCGTCTCTTGCACCAGCACGCGCAGTTCAGACGGCTGTTTTTCAGTGCCCTTCAGGTAGAACACGCCCTTGCTGCGATTCACATCACCAGCGGCAAGTTGGGCGCGCTCCAGTGCCAGACTGACCTTGCGCCAGGCGCGGTCGAACGGCTCGGACAACAGCACGAAGCGTTGACCTTCCACCGTCATCAGGCGTGCCGGTGCAACATCTGCCACCGCAACAGCCGCCGGCACAGGCTCTGCACAAGGTTGCGCGGCAGCCTGCACATCACGCGAATAATCGGAGTAGCTGGCCACCTGCGTGCCATCCGCAGCGGGGATAGCATAGCGCTGGCTGCTGCCCGGCAGCGTCAGATCGGGCGGCACTTCCAGTGCGGGAGCGGGCGTTCCGCCGTTCTTGTAGTCCACCGGCTTGCGCTCCGGCATGAGACCGCACCCGGCCAGCAGGGTGAGGACGAGGACGGCTGTGATCGCATTGCTTGTTTTCATAGTGATTCCAGTAAGTTCAAATGACGCCGGCCTGACGCATCGCTTCTTCCACCGCAGGTTGGGCGGCAGCTGTGAGCGGTGTGAGCGGCAAACGCAGTACGTTGTTCATCTTGCCCATGCGCGCGACCGCCCATTTCACCGGGATCGGGTTTGCTTCGATGAACAGTTTCTGGTGCAGACCGAGCAGGCGGAAGTTTATCGCGCGCGCCGTGGCGACATCGCCCTTGAGCGCGGCCGCACACATCTCGTGCATCAACTTCGGCGCGACGTTGGCCGTCACCGAGATGGTGCCGTGCGCGCCGAGCAGCATCAACGCCAGCGTGCTGGCATCGTCACCGCTATAGATGGCGAAGTCTTTCGGGGCGCGCTGCAACAGGTCGCTGCCACGTTCGATGCCGCCGGTCGCATCCTTGATACCGATGATGTTGGGGATCTGCGCCAGACGCAGTACGGTGTCGTTGCTCATGTCCGCACCGGTACGCCCCGGCACGTTGTACAGGATGTGCGGCATGTCCACCGCTTCAGCGATGGCCTTGAAGTGCAGGTACAGACCTTCCTGGGTCGGCTTGTTGTAGTAAGGCACCACCGTCAGCGAAGCATCCGCGCCGACCTTCTGGGAGAAGGTGGCCAGCTCGATGGCTTCCTTGGTGGAGTTCGCGCCGGTACCCGCAATGATGGGCACGCGCTTGTTGGCATGCTTCACCGCCTCGGCGATGAGCAATTCATGCTCTTCCAGGTCGACAGTGGGGGATTCACCGGTGGTGCCGACCACCACGATGGCGTCGGTGCCTTCGGCGATATGGAAATCGATCAACGCGCGGAATGCCCCAAGGTCGAGGCTGCCATCCGCATGCATCGGCGTGACGATCGCTACGAGACTGCCAGTAATCATGATCTTATCGATACGTTTTGGAAGCGCGCATTCTACCTTAATCACGCAGGCTTACGCGACAGGAGCGCAACGGCTGTGGAATAATGCATAGACCATGTCAGCCTCCACTTTAGCCACCCTGCAACAAGGCGATCTCGCCACCATCGTTGCCATCCACGCGGATCAGGCCTTGCATCAGCGGCTGCTCGCCTTGGGCTTCCGCAAGGGCAAACAGATCGAACTGGTGCGTCAGGCCGTCTTCTCCGGTCCGCTGCAGGTACGGCTGGGCACCACCGATGTAGTCTTGCGCCGCAACGAGGCCAGCAAGATAGAAGTCTGCAAAGGAGCCGGCTGCGCATGAAACGCATCGCATTGTTGGGTATGCCCAACACCGGCAAGTCCACCCTGTTCAACCGCATGACCGGCGGCGCCGCGCGCGTCGGCAACTGGCCCGGCATCACGGTCGAACTGCTGTCCGGCAAGATCCTGCTGGGCGGCGACATGGTGGAGATCATCGACCTGCCCGGCATCTACGACCTGCACGGTTTCTCCGACGACGAGCAGGTGGTGCGCCACTTCCTGCACGACAACGTGCCCGACCTGGCACTGGTGATCCTCAACGCCACGCAGATCGAACGCCAGATGAGCCTGCTTCTGCAGTTGAAGCAGCTCAACATGAACGTGGTGGTGCTGCTCAATATGTCGGACGAGGCGCGCAAATACGGTATCACCATCAATAGCGGCAAGATGTCCGAGATGCTGGGTTTGCCTATCTATCTGCTCAGCGGCAAATACGGTGCCGGTTACCAGGATGCGCTGCAGGCCGTCACCAAAGCCCTGCGCTACCCCACTCCCGGCATGGCCGAACAACTGCGCTCGCAGCTGGAACAGGACGCGCACATCGAATCCGAGATGGCGCGCGTGCTGAAGCATGCGGTGCAGGTGCCGGTGCAGATGCCCGAACATCTCACCGACAAGCTGGACCGCGTGATGCTGCACCCCTGGCTCGGCCTGCCTATCTTCTTCGGCATCATGTATCTGCTGTTCCAGGGCATCTTCCTGCTCGGCCAGCCGCTGCAGGGCGGCGTCGCCGAAGCACTGAGCTGGCTGCGTGTCACTGCGCTGGAAGCGGCAGTCGCCGGTGCGCCGTCGTGGTTATCCGGCTTGTTGCTGGACGGCATCTACAACGGTGTGGCGACGGTGGCGGCTTTCGTGCCCATCATCGTGCTGTTCTTCCTGTTCATGGCCATGGTGGAAGACAGCGGCTATCTGTCGCGTGCCGCTTTCCTGATGGATGCACTGATGGCCAAGATGGGACTGGACGGGCGCGGCTTCGTGATGCTGCTGATGGGTTTCGGTTGCAACGTGCCCGCGCTGATGGGCACGCGCGTGATGCGGTCCCGTTCCATGCGCCTGCTGACCATGCTGGTGATCCCGTTCTCGCTGTGCTCGGCGCGACTGCAGGTGTTCGTGTTCATCACGGCCGCACTGTTCTCGCCGCAGCATGCCCCGCTGGTGCTGTTCAGCCTGTACCTGTTCAGCTTCGCCGCCGCCATCCTCACGGCCCTGCTGTTCCGTAACAAGTTCCAGAGCAGCGAACCGTTCGTGCTGGAATTGCCGCCGTATCGCTTCCCAACCTTGCGCCAGATGCTGTTGCGCGGCTGGATCGAGGTGCGCCATTTCCTCAGCCGCGCCACGCAGTTCATCATCGCCGGCGTGGTGCTGGTCTGGCTGCTCACCAATCTGCCGGCCTCCGCTACAGCGGGCGGGCCGGACACGCTGGCCGGCATGATAGGTAGTGCGCTGCATCCGATCTTTGCGCCCATCGGCATCAACGAGCAACTTACCATCGCGCTGATCTTCGGCTTCGTCGCCAAGGAGATCGTAATCGGCTCGCTGGCGGTGATCTACGGCATGAGCGGTGATGCGCTGAGCGGCGCGCTGGGACAGCAACTAGACTGGGTACAAGCCTACAGCTTCATGCTGTTCACGCTGGTCTACACCCCCTGTTTGTCCACCATCGCCACCCTGCGCGCCGAGGCCAAGGACATGAGATATACCCTGTTCACGCTGGCTTGGTCGCTGGCGCTGGCCTGGGCCATCAGCTTCGTGTTCTACCAGTCGGCACGGGCACTGGGGTATTGAAGCGATCCATCATGTACCAAAGCAAAACGCCCCGGCTTGACCGGGGCGTTTCGTTTGTAGCTTGGAACCGATGTGATCAGAAGGAAAGACGCACACCGATGTGACCACCGTTATCCACGCGACCTTCGGGGAAACCGTTCTTCATGATGAACTTGCTGGAGCGGTAGCCGATGTAAGCCTGGGTCAGCGGAGACATGGCGAACTCGAAACGCGCCATGCCCTGTGTGAAATGATCCACATCGCCGAAGCTGATGATGCGCGGTGCATAGTTGTATTCACCCACCAGGGCGAAACGACGGTCGTTAGGCAATTCGAAACGCACCTGCGCCCCCAGCGCCACGCCGGACACCAGCTTGCGCGACGAAGCCACCTTGCTCAGGGAAGCTGCCACGACCTTGGCGCCAACGCCCAGCGACAGACCGGACACGCTGCCTTCTTCGTTCAACACCAGCAAACCGGCATCGACCATGATGTCGTTCAAATCGTTGTAAGCCACCGAGGCGAACAGGTCGGACTTGCCGGCGATACCGCTCGGAACCGTGTACTTGAACTGAGCGGTGCTGTTGCTCAGATTGATATCCAGCGTATCCGCACAGGCCGTCGAACCGACCATGATCAGTGCAGCAGCAACGAAACGACGCAACATATTGAGCTCCTTTATTGGGGAAATTGGCGGAAGCGGTGAGATTCGAACTCACGAACGACTCGCATCGTTGCCGGTTTTCAAGACCGGTGCCTTCAACCGCTCGGCCACGCTTCCAAACTTTTTTACTAAGAAATCATATTGCCGGTTTTGGCTACGGCATAACCTAAAGGTTAACCTACGCCGCCACAAACCGCTTCGCGGTGTGTGGTCAAGACCGGTGCCTTCAACCGCTCGGCCACGCTTCCTTATTCTTCAAACACTTGCAGCAAACGGCCTGTAACCGCACGCAAGCAGCGCCGCGCATGATACCCGAAATCATCATCCCCTCCAAAAACCGCCTTTCATCTGCGGTTGCAACTTTTTCGCAGCTTGCGTAGTCTCACGCTCGCCGTGCGCAAAGTCGCACTTTATTTGAACGGAGCAGAAATGAACTTCCAGACCCAAACCGCACCTATCGGAACACTACCCGTCGAACGGAACAAGGTCCTGCGCAACACCTACATGATGCTGTCGCTGACCATGATCCCGACCGTCATTGGCGCTTTCATCGGCACCTCGCTGAACCTGTCGTTCATGGCTGCCAGCCCCATCATCTCCTCGCTGGTGATGTTCGGCGTGATGATCGGCATGCTGTTCGCGGTGTCCGCGCTGCGCAACAGCGTGTGGGGCATCGCCGCCCTGCTCGGTTTCACCTTCGTCGCGGGCGTGTTCCTCGGCCCCATCCTGCAAGTCGCCCTGCACCTGAAGAACGGCGCGCAACTGATCGGCATGGCGGCAGGCGGCACCGGCATCATCTTCTTCTCGCTGGCCACCATCGCCACCGTGACCAAGAAGGATTTCAGCTTCATGGGCAAGTTCCTGTTCATCGGACTTATCCTGCTGATCGTCGCCTCGCTGGCCAACCTGTTCTTCCAGATCCCGGCGCTGTCGCTGACAATCTCCGCCATCGCGGTGCTGATCTTCTCCGCCTACATTCTGTATGACGTGAGCCAGATCGTGAACGGCGGCGAGACCAACTATGTGATGGCGACGCTGGGCCTGTATCTGAGCATCTACAACTTGTTCATCAACCTGTTGCAACTGCTGATGGCTTTCACGGGCGAACGCGAATAAGCATTCCACACACACAACAAGGCGGCCTCGCGGCCGCCTTTTGTTTTCACGGAGACAAGATGGAACTGAAAGAATTTCTGAAAAAACTGGACGAGACGCCGGACAGCGTCTGCTTCAACGACACGATAGCGGTGATCGACGCGCATTACGATTTCACCCCTACCGCCTTCAGCAACGGTGCGGCCCGCAACGAGGCGGGACAGAACAACGGCTCGTGCAAACTCTTTTCTTTCTCGATGCTGAACGGACTGTCACCGCAACAGACGTTGGCTTGCTTCGGCGACTATTACCGCAAGGATGTGCTCGGTAATCCAGAGGGAGCGGATCATGCCAACATCCGCAATTTCATGAAGACAGGCTGGGAAGGTATCTTGTTCGAGGGTAGTGCGCTGAAGCCGAAGTAGGTCGGCCTTCAGACCGACAAAGGCATTGTCAGGATAAATCCCGGCCTACGGTTTACGCTGCTCCGGCTTCACGCGCGAAGCCAGCAATTCATCGCCCGCATCGGCATCGACCACATTGCCGTTGGCGTCTTCCATCGGCAACTCGGCATCGTTCCAGCCGCGTATGCCCAGCTTGAGCGATGCCACATTACTGAAGCCCATCTGCTGCATCACGTCCGCAGCCAGCACCGACCGTTTTCCCGAGCGGCAGATCACCACGATCTCGCGCTCGCGCCCCTGCACCAGCTCCGGCACGGTCTCGTCGTAATCCCACTCGCAGGACTGCTCCAATATGCCGCGCGGCACATTGATAGAACCGGGAATGCGCAAGACATCGAATTCAGACGGTTCGCGGATATCCAGCAGCAAAGGCACATCGCCAGACTTGTAGCGACGCCCGAAGTCCCATGGCGTGACTTCATGCACGCGAGTCAGCGCTTCTTCAACCAGATCGTCATAGCGTTTCATTTCCTCTCCTTTTCTGGCTTCGGCCGCTGTGCTTAACGTCGATGAGCAACGTTAGCCTGCACCGCAAGACGCGCGCTATGCGGGCGTCTTGTCGAATACAGCGATGGATTCCACGTGCGCCGTTTGCGGGAACATATTCATCACACCCGCGGCTTTCAAGGTGTAACCCTTCACATGCACCAGCACTTCCGCATCTCGCGCCAGTGTGGCCGGGTTGCAGCTCACGTAGACGATGCGCTGCGGTGCGGTCTCAGGTGTGATGGCCTTGATCAATTCGACGGCTCCGTCGCGCGGCGGATCGACCAACCACTTGTCGAAAATTCCGAGCTTCTTCAGTCTCTCTTCGTCCATCTCGAACAGGTTCATGTCCATGAAGCGTGTGTTGGCGGTCAGGCCGTTATGTTCGGCGCCCTGCATAGCGCGCTTCACCAGCGCCGCACTGCCTTCTATGCCCAGCACCTGCGCGCCGCTGCGCGCGATGGGTAAGGTGAAGTTGCCCAGTCCGCAGAAGAAGTCGGCGATGTTCTCGTGCGCTTGCGGATCGAGCAGACGCAGGGCGCGGTGCACCATCACTCTATTGAGCTGGTGGTTGACCTGAGTGAACTCGGTCGGCGCGAACGGCATCTCGACATCGAACTCCGGCAGGCTGTAGGTGAGCGGCGGTGCCTGCAAGGGATGGAAAGGCACCACGCTCTCCGGTCCCTTGGTTTGCAGCCAGAACTGGATGTCGTGCGCATCGGCAAACGCGCGCAAGGCAGCTTCATCCGATGGCGACAGGGCCTCCATGATGCGCAACACCAGCACATCGACATCGTCACCGCAGGCGATCTCGATCTGCGGCAGGCGCTCGCGAATGGACAGGCCATCGATCAACTCGGACAACGGCGTGATCAACGCGGAGATCTTGGGCGGCAGGATCTCGCAGCGCGACAGGTCGGCGATAAAGCTGCTGCGCTTCTCGTGGAAACCGACCAGCGTGCGCCCCTTCTTCAGCACATGGCGCACGCCGATGCGCGCACGCTGGCGATAGCCCCAGTAGATGCCGTGTATGGGCGACAGGATGTTGTCCGGCTCGACCTTGCCGATACGCGCCAGATTCTCTTCCAGGATGCGTTGCTTCACCGCGACCTGCGCACCGGAATCCATATGCTGCATGGCGCAGCCGCCGCACATGCCAAAGTGGATGCACTTTGGCTGCACGCGCATGTAGGAATGATTGGTAACACTGGTCGCCTGTGCCATCTCAAAACTGGGTTTCCTGCGATACGAGGCGTATGTCGCCCGCTCGCCCGGCAGTGCGCCTTCGATGAAGATCACCTTGCCCTCATGATGCGCGATGCCGCGCCCTTCCTGATCGATGGATTCGATCACCACTGTCTGTTCAATGTTTGCCATTTCGTTCCAACAATAAAATCGCGCGCCCCATGCGGGTGTGCGCCAAACCCCATCCCATCAACACGCCGCCGGTATTGGCCAGCATGTCTGCATATTCAAAATATCGGTAACCACCCATGCCCTGCAAGATCTCGATGCCGACACCCAGCGCCACCAGACCGACCAGCACTCCGATGCGCGATGCGCGTGTCACATACACCTGACAGAACCACAGCATCAGCCCGGCATAGGCCAGCAGATGCTCAAGTTTATCGACACCCTCGAAGGAAACCGGCTCGGGCGGGTGCGGCATCAGCGACAGGTAGCACACCAACACGATCCACAACCAACCGCCCCCCAGCCAGACCTTGTGCAAACCGGACATATTTACTTCCAGGCTGCCAGATACTCCGCCCAGTGCGCTTCGCTAGACTTTGCCAGATTACTGCGCACCAGTTCGATCTCCTGCTCGTAGCGCGCCTTGCTGAACTGGCCGCGCATCAACAGGAAGCGCGCGAACACCAGATAGGTGTTCACCACATCCGTTTCGCAATAGTTGCGTATCTCGGCCAGCTTGCCTTGCTGGTATGCCTCCCACACCTTGCTGCCGTCCATGCCCAGCTTGCCGGGGAAGCCGATCAGTTTGGCCAGATCGTCCAACGGCGCATTGGCGCGACCGCTATACATCGCCAGCAGGTCCATCAGGTCGAGATGGCGCGTGTGATAGCGGCTGATGTAGTTGTTCCATTTGAAATCGCGGTCATCCTCGCCCATGTCCCAGTAGCGCGGACACTGGATGCCGTGGATCAGGCCTCGATAATGCAGCACCGGCAGGTCGAAACCGCTGCCGTTCCATGACACGATCTGCGGCGTGTATTTCTCGATGCCGTCGAAGAAGCGCTGGATGATGCTGCCTTCGTCCTCGTCCGGCTCGCCCAGCGACCACACCTTGAAGTTGTCGCCTTCGCGCAGCACGCAAGAGATCGCCGCGACCTTTTGCAGATGATGCGGCAGGAAATCGCTGCCTGTCTTTTGGCGGCGCATCTGGAACGCCATCTCGGCGACCTCAACGTCGCTGACTTCGGCATCCAGCTCATACAAGGTACGCAGGCCGGCGATGTCGGGAATGGTTTCAATGTCAAAGACAAGTGTAGGATTCATGGCAAAAATACGAATCTGGGGAGGGCGTGCATGATACCCGAGCCGCCGCCGGCTTCCTATCCGCTCATCTTGACGCCAGGCCCCGGAAGGTAAAGAATCCCCAGCGAATTCCCGCACTTAAACCCAGCGCTTCGGAGGTTGTCATGCAAAGACTCTCATACTTGATGTTCACGCTATTGGTGACGATGCACGCGTCACTCGCCCATGCCGCCGCAGGAGAGACATGGGAGATCACCACCAAGTCGGAGATGACCGGCATGCCGTATGCGATGCCGGAGACAACCATGACAGTCTGCCAACCCAAGAACGGTGAGCCAGACCCGAAGCAGATGATGGAGCGGGACGGCAACTGCAAGGTGACTGACGTCAAACACTCGGGCAGCAAGACCACCTGGAAGATGCGTTGCGACGGCGACGGGCAGAAGATGAGCGGCAGCGGCGAGATCAGCCACAGCAAGAACAGTTATCAGGGCAAAAGCCGCATGAGCGGCACTGCAGACGGCGAGAAATTCGATATGACTGCCACCTATCGCGGCAAACGCATCGGCAGTTCCTGCGACACCTCCGACCCGGTGGTCGTTGGCGGCAAGGGTATGGAAGACATGAACGAGATGATGGGCATGGCCAAGGCGCAGATGGCGGCAGGCATGGCGGAACAATGTGAAGTGGGACGCTACGACGCCGCGCAACTGATGAGCAACCAGTTCTTCGGTCCGCACGCGATGTGTGCCAAGAACCAGAAATACGCGTGCAAGGTCATCAGCAAGGATGCCGCGAAGAAGACCGATGTCTATCTCGCACTGGTCAAGCATGACGATACCTCGGACGTCTCCATCGCCGCAGCCTGCAAGATCGACATGAAGTCCCTCACCAGATCCATCTGCAAAAAGGTGGACGAGACCAACTACGAAGACTTCGAAGAAGCTTGCCCCAAGGAATATGCAAAGGTCTCCGAGATGCGTGCATCGGGTCGCAGCTACACCAGTTCTTCGCGTTCGTCTGACATGGTCACCGACAATCCAGTCGGGGGTGCCATCGATGGTGCCAAGAAGCTGAAAGGGCTGTTCGGCTTCTGACCATGCGCCACTTGATCGGGTTGTGGCTGCTTTGCCACGTCACGTTGGCCGCAGCCCTGCCCGATCTGTTCCCCGATGTGGCGAGCGCCTACCGGGTCGAAATCGACGGCACGCCAACATGGGAACGCAAGGCGCAGACACGCCTGCCCCCTGCCAGCCTGACCAAACTGATGACCGCCCTGCTCGTCGTCGAACAGGGAGATCTGGCACAGCTCACCACCATTTCCCCCGCCGCCGCCCGCGAGACCGGTGCGCGCCTCAAACTCAGGGCGGGCGAAAGCTATCGACTGCAAGACCTGCTGGCGGCCACGCTGATGGCCTCCGCTAACGATGCCTGTCATGCGCTGGCCGATGCACTGGCCGGCAGCGAAAGCGAATTCGTAAAGCGCATGAACCGGCGCGCCGCCGAACTCGGCATGCACGACACGCGCTTCGAGAACGCGTGCGGACACGATGCCAAAGGGCACTACTCCAGTGCACATGATCTGGCCTTGCTAGCGAAGGAGATCGTCCGTCACCGCCCATTGCTGCAACTGACCTCGCGCATCGACAGCAGCATGCGCAGCCACGACGGCAAGCGCGACATCCGTTTCGATAACAAGAACGCGCTGGTCGGACGCTATCGCGGCGCATTCGGCCTCAAGACCGGCTACACCGCGCGTGCCGGCAAATGCCTGATCGCCTACGCCAAGCGCGGTGACACCACTGTTCTGCTGGTGTTGTTGCACGGCAACGACCGCTGGTGGGATGCGGTGGATATTCTCGATGTGGCCTTTGCCGAATCCCAACGCCAACAGTGATGCCCTGCGCGCGTTCGGCTGGCTGCTGCTAGCCGTCTGCCTTGCCTATGCCAACACGCTCGGCACCCCGTTCCAGTTCGACGACTACAAAGTCATCGTGCACTTCCCCGGTGTGCACAGCTGGGACGCCTGGCGGGAAGGCCTGACCCACGGCATCCGCCCGCTACTGAAAGCCAGCTACACCCTGGACTGGACGCTGGGATTGGGCGTGACCGGCTTCCACCTCAGCAACCTCGCCATCCACCTGCTCAACGGCTGGCTGGTCTATCGCCTCACACAACACTACTGCGCGCACCATGCCGGACTGCCCGCGAGCCTGCCTCTGTTCGTCGCGCTGTTGTTCGTGCTGCACCCCGCCCACAGCGAAGCGGTGAGTTACATCAGCGGCCGCTCTTCTTCGTTGATGACCTTGTTCTACCTGCTCGGCCTGCTCGCCTATACGCGCGGACGCCAACAAACGAGCGCGCTCCACTTACACCTGCTCACGCCACTCTGTTTCGTCGCCGCCCTGCTGTGCAAAGAGACCGCCGTCACCTTCCCTTTCGCGCTGCTGCTTTGGGAACGCTTTGCGCTCAACAACCACACGCATGCTTTCAAGCAAAATAATCCATTAGAACGAGAACCCGTCATACCGGCGCAGGCCGGTATCCAGCAAGACAACAATGCATCTTGTTCATCCCCTCTGGATGGCCGTTCCTCGAAACTCGCAGATGGCTCGTTTTCCGGCCTGCGCCGGAATGACCATGCAAATGGACGATCCGGTTTCAAAGCGCAATGGACAAGCTGGGCCATGTTACTGGCGGCAGCACTGCTGTTCCTGTTCAGCGAAACATTCCAGTCGCACATGCTGCGTAGCGCGCAATTCAATACGCTCAGTGGCAACCTCGCCACGCAAGCCAACGGCATGCTGTGGATGTTGCAGCAATGGCTGCTGCCACTGTGGCTCAACATCGACCCGAATCTTCCGCTGTATCGCAGCGCATCCGCCGCCCAGCTGCCCGTGCTCGCTATGCTGATACTGGGTATCACCGCATGGTGGCTACGCAAGCAGCGTCCGTGGTGGAGCTTCGCGCTGGCGTGGGCCATGCTGCAACTGCTGCCGCTGTACGTGCTGCTGCCGCGCCTCGACATCGCCAACGAACGGCAGTTGTATCTGGTCGGCTGGCCGCTCGCGCTGGCACTGTGCATCGAACTCTCCTCGCACCTGAATGCACGAACAGCACGCATCGCCATGCTGGCCTTGCTGCTCGCTACCGCCCTGCTCACCGCACAGCGCAACTTGGATTACCGCAGCGAAATCACCCTGTGGCAAGCCACGGCGCAGCAATCACCGAACAAAGCGCGCGTACACAACAACCTCGGCTACGCCTGGCTGCTCGCCGGAAACAATGACGAAGCCCGCCGCGAATTCCAACGCGCCCTGCAACTCGATCCGCAGCATGCGGAAGCGGCGGGCAATCTGCGACGACTGGAAAACACAACGCCCGGCGCGATGCCAGGCGTGCAGTGAGGTAGCGGGTAGTGGCCGGTTCGGCCTTATGTATCGCTCCACATAAGCTGATTAACAGCCTTTAACCACTCATCACAACACAAAAACAAAAGGCACCCACTCGGGTGCCTTTTGTTTTTCCTGCTCACCTCATCCGTGCCACGCACGGACTAGACTTAAGCGAAGTTCCACGCAACGAAGTCCCAGTTCACCGGATTGTTCAGGAAGACCTCAACGAACTTGGGGCGCAATTTCCATGGTCAAACCTCTCTGAGCTGCCTGAGCACCACATCCGAGGTCAACACCTGCATCTGGCGGATGGCAGTTGCATTGAGCCGCTTGAGGCGCTCTGCCTGCGCTAGGCCCATGTGGATGAATTCCGCATTCATGCTTTCGAGGTTGGCCAGCACGAGCAATTGCTCGATGGTGGCATGGTCGCGCATATTGCCTTCGAGGGCAGCATTGCCGTCACGCCATTGCTTCGCGGTGAGTCCGAACAGCGCGACGTTGAGCAAATCCGCTTCACTGGCGTAGGTGATCGCTGCCTGCGCGGCGGTGATGGCGGACGGTATCAGGTGAGTCTGAACGGCATCGGTATGGATGCGGTAATTGAGCTTGGACAAGGTGCGATTAAGGTTCCAGGTCTGCGACAGCCGCAGGTTTTCGTCCTGCTTGAGGCGCTGGAATTCCTTGATGAGGTAGAGCTTGAACTCCACCGAAATCCAGGAAGCGAACTCGAAGGCGATATCCTTGTGCGCGTAAGTGCCGCCGTATCGCCCTGTATTGGACACGATGCCGATGGCATTCACTTTTTCGATCCACTGTTTCGGTGTCAGTGTGAAACTGTTCAGACCTGCCTGCATTTTAATTCCGTCGAATTCGACGGAATTAAAATCTGCGTTGTTGAGCCTTTCCCAAATACCGAGGAACTCCACCGTATTGCGGTTTCTGAGCCAATTGCGCACCAGGTCATCGGAACGCTCGGAATTTTTTGTGCGCGCGATATCAGTCAGGGAAATGAAACTATCCTCCCGTTGCGCCAGCACGGTTATGGACGTTCCCTGAACATGGATCGTGGATTTATTGGCTTTCGACATATTCGTCTCGCTGGCGTCAAATTGGCTGAATGGCATCGTAGAGAACGAACGTTCTGATGTCAATTGCACGCGTATTTTTCTAAGGAAACGCTGAATAAGTCCGTTCGCCCTGAGCCTGTCGAATGGTGAACATTGTAAGTCGCTGATTTGCAATCGTTCTCCGCTCATGGCTCGACAAGCTCACCACGAACGGAGGACTTATTCACCCTAGCTCTAATCCGCCCATCGCTCAAGTTGCACAAAACAAAAGGCACCCAACAATGGGTGCCTTTTGTTTTTCCTGCTCACCTCATCCGTGCCATGCACGGACCGGACTTACGCGAAGTTCTTCGCGACGAAGTCCCAATTCACCAGATTGTTGAGGAATGTCTCGACGAATTTGGGACGCATGTTGCGGTAGTCGATGTAGTAAGCGTGTTCCCACACGTCCACGCACAGCAGCGGCTTGTCGGCGGTGGTCAGCGGTGTTCCGGCTGCGCCCATGTTGACGATGTCGACGGAACCGTCGGCCTTCTTCACAAGCCAAGTCCAGCCGGAACCGAAGTTACCCACGGCGGAAGTCTGGAATGCCTTCTTGAATTCGTCCAGCGAACCCCACTTCTTATTGATCGCGTCAGCCAGTGCGCCGGAAGGTGCGCCGCCGCCATTGGGCTTCATGCAGTTCCAGAAGAAAGTGTGGTTGGAAACCTGCGCTGCGTTGTTGTAGATGCCGCCGGCGGGTGCCTTCTTGACGATGGCTTCCAGATCGAGGTTCTCGTACTCGGTACCCTTGATCAGGTTGTTCAGATTGGTCACATAGGCCTGATGGTGCTTGCTGTAGTGATAGTCGAAAGTCTCGGCGGACATGTGCGGCGCGAGGGCGTCTTTGGCATAGGGAAGAGCTGGCAGTTGGTGTTCCATGAGAGTCTCCTTGTAATGAATTCGATGAGCGGTGATGGCATCGCCACGGGGTGGAAATATACCATACTTTTATACTTGGGTATTCGGGATGCTTTACAATCCGCCGCATGAACGACACCACCAAACAGACCGGCGCGGCCAAAACCGCGCGCAACCCGATCAAGATCATCCCCCTGCAGGAGCGTCTGCGCAAACCGCAGTGGATACGCGTCAAATCCGGCAGCGGCGCGGGCTATAACGAAGTGAAGCGCATGCTGCGCGAGCATAGCCTGCATACCGTGTGCGAGGAAGCCTCCTGCCCCAACATCGGCGAATGCTTTGGCAAAGGTACGGCCAGCTTCATGATCTTGGGCGACATCTGCACCCGCCGCTGCCCGTTCTGCGATGTGGCGCACGGCAAGCCGCTGCCGCCCGATGC